>BNJU01003514.1_pt1 | contig 267408 bp, 323 predicted proteins | sample 8539281 | NCBI WGS metagenome assembly BNJU01 (sample SAMD00202456, study PRJDB9452) | human saliva metagenome | isolation source: human saliva | place: Japan
GGCCCACTATCATCGGCGCAGCGTTTCACGTTCCTGTTCGGGATGGAAGGAGTGTCCACTTCGCCATGGTCGTCAGGACAGCTTGCTGCGGCGAGGCAGCGAGTTGCCAAGGCTTCGCTGCCGTTGTCTGATAGGAGTCGACGAGTGTATCGGAAGTTTCATGAGTCCATGGTTTCCGACGACGATGTACTGAGTCTCGAACGAGTCTGCGTGCAGAGTCATGTCGAGTCAACTGATGGCGGCCCAGCAGCACGCTGGATCTCGCAAAACTATAGGGTCAAGCCTCACGGGCAATTAGTACCGGTTAGCTGCACGCATTACTGCGCTTCCACACCCGGCCTATCAACGTCCTCGGTCTTGGACGACCCTTCAGGGGATCGAGTCCTCTGTGGAGATCTCATCTTCGAGGCAAGTTTCCCGCTTAGATGCTTTCAGCGGTTATCTCTTCACACTTGCTACCTGCGATGCACTGGCGTGACAACAGGTACAGCAGAGGTGTGTCCACCCGGTCCTCTCGTACTAGGAGCAGCCCCGTCAAATCTCCAACGCCCAGCAGATAGGGACCAACTGTCTCACGACGTTTTAAAACCCAGCTCACGTACCTCTTAAATGGCGAACAGCCTATACCCTTGGGACCGGCTACAGCCCCGGATGAGATGAGCCGACATCGAGGGTGCCAAACACCGCCGTCGATATGAACTCTTGGGCGGTATCAGCCTGTTATCCCCAGAGTACCTTTTTATCCGTTGAGCGATGGCCCTTCCATACAGAACCACCGGATCACTATGTCCTGTTGCACCTGCTCGACTTGTCAGTCTCGCAGTTAGCACGCTTTTGCCATTGCACTTTAGGGCACGATGTCCGACCGTACCAAGCGTACCTCGAACTCCTCCGTTACTCTTTAGGAGGAGACCGCCCCAGTCAAACTGCCCACCATGCACTGTCTCCGGCCCGGATGACGGGCCTAGGTTAGAACCGCGAACAAACCAGGGTGGTATTTCAAGGATGGCTCCATCAAGACTGGCGTCCTGACTTCAAAGCCTCACCTATCCTACACAAGTCGGTTCGCAATCCAATGCAAAAAGCTACAGTAAAGGTTCATGGGGTCTTTCCGTCTAGCTGCGGGAGATTGCATCATCACAAACATTTCAACTTCGCTGAGTCTCGGGAGGAGACAGTGTGGCCATCGTTACGCTATTCGTGCGGTCGGAACTTACCTGACAAGGAATTTCGCTACCTTAGGACCGTTATAGTTACGGCCGCCGTTTACCGGGGCTTCGATCAAGAGCTTGCACCCCATCACTTAACCTTCCGGCACCGGGCAGGCGTCACACCCTATACGTCCACTTTCGTGTTTGCAGAGTGCTGTGTTTTTAATAAACAGTCGCAGCCACCTATTCTTTTGCAACCTCTTTGCCCTTGTGTTGTTCACACTCGTTACCAAGGCACACCTTCTTCCGAAGTTACGGTGTCAATTTGCCGAGTTCCTTCTCCCGAGTTCTCTCAAGCGCCTGAGAATACTCATCTCGCGCACCAGTGTTGGTTTGCGGTACGGTCGTTTCTAGCTGAAGCTTAGAGGCTTTTCTTGAAACCACTTCCAGTTGCTTTCGCGAGCAAAGCTCGCCTCGTCCCAACCCCTCGGCATACGCCGGCGGATTACTCACCAGACACCTACAGGTCAGGAACCGGGACTTCCAGCACCCGGACAACCTCCACGATCCGTCCCCCATCGCACTAGAAATCGGTGCTGGAATATTAACCAGCTTCCCATCGCTATGGCTTTTCGCCCTCACCTTAGGGGCCGACTCCACCCACGCCGATGAACGTTGCGTAGAAACCTTGCGCTTACGGCGAGCGGGCTTTTCACCCGCTTTAACGCTACTCGATCGTCAGCATTCGCACTTCTGATACCTCCAGCATCCCTTACGAGACACCTTCACAGGCTTACAGAACGCTCCCTACCCCGCACTCAAAGAGTGCAGCCTAAGCTTTCGGTGCATGGCTTGGCCTCGTTACATCTTCCGCGCAGGACGACTCGATCAGTGAGCTATTACGCTTTCTAATGATGGTCTTTAAGCCAACATCCTGACTGTTTTAGCCTTCCCACTTCGTTTCCCACTTAGCCACACTTTTGGGACCTTAGCTGTAGGTCTGGGTTGTTTTCCCTCTTGCCGCCGGACGTTAGCACCCGGCGACTGTCTGCCATGCTCATACTTCCGGTATTCGGAGTTTTGCATGGCGTGGTAAGCCGCGATGGCCCCCATAACCATTACAGTGCTCTACCCCCTGGAGCAATACATGACGCACTACCTAAATAGTTTTCGGGGAGAACCAGTTATTTCCGTGTTTGATTAGCCTTTCACCCCTATCCACAGTTCATCCGCTAATTTTGCAACATTAGTCGGTTCGGACCTCCAGCTGGTGTTACCCAACCCTTCATCCTGACCATGGATAGATCACCTGGGTTTTCGGTCTACGCCCAGCGACTATGGCGCCCTATTCGGACTCGGTTTCCCTGCGCCTCCCCTATCTGGTTAAGCTGCCACTGAACGTAAGTCGCTGACCCATTACTACTAAAAGGTACGCCGTCACCTCGCGAGGCTCCGACTGTTTTGTATGCATGCGGTTTCAGGATCTATTTCACTCCCTCCCGGGTTCTTTTCGCCTTTCCTTCACAGTACTTGTTCACTATCGGTCGATTACGAGTATTTAGCCTGGAGGATGGTCCCCCATCTTCAGACGGGATTACACGTGTCCCGCCCTCACTTGTCGTACGCTCAGTACCACCGATTCGCTCGTGTAAGGGGCTATCACCCTCTATGGCCGGCCTTTCCATACCGTTCCACTAGCCAATCGACTATCACGCACAGGCTGCTCCGATTTCGCTCGCCACTACTTTCGGAATCTCGGTTGATTTCTTTCCTGTGGCTACTCAGATGTTTCAGTTCGCCACGTTCGCCTCGCTGACCCTATGGATTCAGTCAGCGATACCCTTGCGGGTGGGTTTCCCCATTCGGACATCCGCGGATCAAAGCTTGTTTGCCAGCTCCCCGCGGCTTATCGCAGGCTACAACGTCCTTCATCGCCTGTAATCGCCAAGGCATCCACCACATGCACTTATTCACTTGACCCTATAGGTTTGCGGACTTGAACTTCTTCCAAATCCAGGATCAAGCATGCTGCGTTTTCGCCGCCTCTCAGTTCACTCGGAACTCTTTCGTTGAGACTTGTTCGACGCAATCACATCGTTGTTCCGGCTACGGAACAACTTGTCGACTTCTATCAAATTTTTAAAGATCAAGATTCTTCACGCAAACACCCGAAGAGCGCGCTGCGTTCAGCTCGGCTCAGCCACCCTTTCGGAAGGACTCGAAGCCGTCTGCGAATCATCACGAGGATGATAACACAGACTGCAACCAACAGCCGATAAGTGTGAGCGTTTGTTCGAGGTGTTTCTCGTGAAAGGAGGTGATCCAGCCGCACCTTCCGGTACGGCTACCTTGTTACGACTTCACCCCAGTCATGAGCCCTACCGTGGTAAGCGCCCTCCTTGCAGGTTAAGCTACCTACTTCTGGTAAAACCCACTCCCATGGTGTGACGGGCGGTGTGTACAAGACCCGGAACGTATTCACCGCGGCATGCTGATCCGCGATTACTAGCGATTCCGACTTCATGCAGTCGAGTTGCAGACTGCAATCCGGACTACGATCGGTTTTTGGGATTGGCTCCACCTCGCGGCTTCGCAAACCCTCTGTACCGACCATTGTATGACGTGTGAAGCCCTACACATAAGGGCCATGAGGACTTGACGTCATCCCCACCTTCCTCCGGTTTGTCACCGGCAGTCTCATTAGAGTGCCCTTGCGTAGCAACCAATGATAAAGGGTTGCGCTCGTTGCGGGACTTAACAACATCTCACGACACGAGCTGACGACAGCCATGCAGCACCTGTGTTCCGGCTCTCTTTCGAGCACCCCAAATCTCTTCAGGGTTCCGGACATGTCAAGCGTAGGTAAGGTTTTTCGCGTTGCATCGAATTAATCCATCATCCACCGCTTGTGCGGGTCCCCGTCAATTCCTTTTGAGTTTTAATCTGCGACCGTACTCCCCGTGCGGTCTACTTCACGCGTTAGCTGCGTTACCAAGGAAATTAATCCCCGACAACTAGTAGACATCGTTTAGGGCGTGGACTACCAGGGTATCTAATCCTGTTTGCTCCCCACGCTTTCGTGCATGAGCGTCAGTGTTATCCCAGGAGGCTGCCTTCGCCATCGGTGTTCCTCCGCATATTCACGCATTTCACTGCTGCATGCGGAATTCCACCTCCCTCTGACACACTCTAGCCGCAGTCACCAATGCAGTTCCCGAGGTTAAGCCCGGGATTTTCGCCATCGGTCTTGCAAAACCGCCCGCGCACTCTTTACGCCCAGTAATTCCGATTAACGCTTGCACCCTACGTATTACCGCGGCTGCTGGCACGTAGTTAGCCGGTGCTTATTCTGCGGGTACCGTCATCGAACCGTGGTATTGGCACAGTCCTTTTCGTTCCCGCCAAAAGTGCTTTACAACCCGAAGGCCTTCATCACACACGCGGCATTGCTGGATCAGGCTTTCGCCCATTGTCCAAAATTCCCCACTGCTGCCTCCCGTAGGAGTCTGGGCCGTGTCTCAGTCCCAGTGTGGCTGGTCGTCCTCTCAGACCAGCTACAGATCGTCGCCTTGGTAGGCCTTTACCCCACCAACTAGCTAATCTGCCATCGGCCGCTCCAATAGCGCGAGGTCCGAAGATCCCCCGCTTTCACCCTCAGGTCGTATGCGGTATTAATCCGGCTTTCGCCGAGCTATCCCCCACTACTGGGCACGTTCCGATGTATTACTCACCCGTTCGCCACTCGCCGCCATGCCGAAGCCCGCGCTGCCGTTCGACTTGCATGTGTAAAGCATGCCGCCAGCGTTCAATCTGAGCCAGGATCAAAACTCTTCAGTTCAATCTTGCAAGCTCTCATCAAAACTGACTTGGAAAAATCAATTTCATGTGAGCATCAGGGTATTTCTCTTTGCCAAACACCACATAGCTTACGCTACGCAGCGTCGGCCACCTACCCCAAACGCCCACACTTATCGGCTGCTGATTTTTAAGGAACGAGCCGCCAACACCATTCGTCCGTTAGGACTTCACGCTGATCGGAAGACTGTGTCTTTCGTCGCGTCGCTGTGTCAGCAGCGAAGAAGTGGAATTATGGGGATACCCCGAATGGATGTCAACTGCTTTCTACCCTCAGAAGCGCCGCCCGTGGCAGAAATCGACCGTTCATCCTATCCATATCGCCCGAAGATCGGCTCAGAAAGCCAATCTCCACGACAGAACACTCATGTTGTAATAATTTGTAACCGCCGGGCATCTGGTGCTCTTTCCGCGTCCAGCAGAGCGGCGGGAGCCTGAACTGCCGTCAATGCGCGCGCTCCGGTCGCCTGCAGCGCTTTCAGTTGCTTCAGTCGCATCGCTGCAACACGTCACGACCACAGGATGGCCGCAGAACATGTTCTCTGAGCCCATGCTGATGCGGTTCGCAACCCCTTCGCCGCTCACCCTACTGGTGACACGAGGCCCAAGCCGACCCCACTCCCATCTTCTGCCCCCATCCCCTGCACCAACCGGGAGACCCGGACCGGGACGTGACGGGACCCAGGACCCGAGACCAGTGACCAGGACCCCGTGACCCAGGGACCTGGGACCCGAGACCCGGGACCCAGGACCCAGGACTCGGGACTCGGGACTCGGGACTCAGGACCGTGCTCCGTGCCCTTGCATTCGTTTGCGCTGGATTGAGGCCAGCGCTTGTATTTACCTGTGGGGCGGGGTTGCGCTCACATGCCCAGGGGTCAGCGGTGCTTGAAGCTGGCAGGACGTTTTCTCGAGGAAGGCGCGCATGCCTTCTTTCTGGTCCTCGGTGGCAAAGAGGCCGTGGAAGAGGCGTCGCTCGAAGCGCAGGCCTTCCGCAAGGGGGCGCTTCAAAGGCGCGCTGGACCGACTCCTTCAGCGCGATGACGGCCATGAGGGGCATGGCGGCGATTTCGGCGGCGACCTGGAGAGCAGTTGGAAGCGTTTCTTCGGCAGGCACGACACGTGAGACCAGGCCGGCTCGTTCCGCTTCGTGGGCATCGATGAGACGACCGGTGAGCATCCAGTCCATGGCCTTGGCCTTGCCGACGGCGCGCGGCAGGCGCTGGGTACCCCCGGCCCCCGGCATGATGCCGAGCTTGATCTCGGGCTGTGCAAAGCGGGCGCTGTCTGCGGCGATGATCAGATCGCACATCATGGCCAGCTCACAGCCGCCCCCCAGGGCGACGCCTTCGACGGCCGCGATGATGGGCTTGCGGATGCGAGTGATGGTTTCCCAGTTGCGGGTGATGAAGTCGTTGCCGTAGGCATCCACGAAGTCGTAGTCGCTCATGGCCGCGATGTCCGCGCCAGCGGCAAAGGCGCGGGCACTCCCTGTCAGGACAATGGCACCGATGCCGGGATTCCGGTCGAACATCAGCAAGGCGTCGCCGAGCTGATCCATCAGGGCGTCGTTCAGGCGTTGAGCTGCTTGGGGCGATCGAGGCGGATGAGCCCCACGCGACCATGGGTCTCGGTCTGGATGCAAGCGGTCTCAGGCTGCGACTGGCTCATGGTGTCTCCTGGTCGGAATGTCGTCGTTGATGGATAAGCATAGCGCAGCCTTTCTGCCGTACAGGCCCCATCGCGGGTACTGCACCAGTCGATATAGAGGAACAACCCTCCCGGAGGTTACCCGGATCATGGCGATCTACCGTCATGGGCGGCGTTGACAACGGTGTCCCGGCCGATGGTTGCCAGCATTTTGGGTGCTCAGCGAAAATGGTTCGGTCGCTCCAGACAACAGTCGCGAAGCCTGCCGGATGGGGAAAGCACGTGGCAGACACGTGTGCTACCCAGGCCATGACTGCCGGGCATGCGAGCCGGTGGCTGCACAACCCTATTGCCAGCGTGGTCGTTGAAGGTGGAGCGTTTGGATCAGGTGGACTCAGGAAGGATGAGGATGGCAGTGGAAGACGTTCATTATTCGATTTTCCCGGTGGATCCGGGTGCGCATCTGTTCGAGGTGTCGGTGTGGGTGGCGAGCCGGACCCGGCAGAGCAGCAGCTATCCTTGCCGGTATGGATTCCGGCAGCTATCTGGTGCGGGAGTTTGCACGACATCTGGACAGATGTTTCCGCACAGGCTTGTCGACGTCCGCCCAAGGCGTTCCACGGTGAGTCTGCTGCAGCGCAGGCTTCTGTTGCTGCAAGATCGACGAAGCGTCCTGCTGCCAGGGCCTCTGCTTCGGACGACACCGACACGATGACGGTCGGTATCCGGAAGATCGACAAGAACACCTGGCTATGTGATGCGTTGCCGGATACGGGGCTGGGCACCGTGGTCCGCTATCAGGTCATGCGTGGATCTGTCCGTGCGGGCAGCCCATCTGGATACGACGCATGGGTTCTTCAATGGCAGCAGCGTGTTCCTGTGTGTAGAGGGGCAGGAAGACAGGCCCTGTTCGGTGGACATCCTGCCGCCCGACGGGGAGGCCTTTTCACACTGGAAAGTGGCAACGACACTGCCACGCCCTGAGCTGTCTGCGGGTGGTTCGAGAAGCGCCAAGGGTCTGCTGACGCGCTGTACCGGTTCGGGTGCTTCCGGGCACCGGACTATGACGCACTGATCGATCACCCGGTGGAGATGGGCGACTTCCAGCTTGCGCATTTCGATGCAGGCGGCTGCCGCCACGAGATCGTGGTCACGGGCCGGGCCTCGGTGGATTTCGAACGGCTGATACGCGACCTGAAGCCGATCTGCGAGACGGAAATCGCGATGTTCGACCCCGTGCACAGGAAGGCGCCCGTCCAGCGCTATCTGTTCCTGGTAATGGCGGTAGGTGATGGTTATGGCGGCCTGGAGCATCGGGCCAGCACGGCACTGATCTGCTCACGCGATGACCTGCCCTGGCCCGGGATGCGGGGTACGCCGTCCGGCTACCAGACTTTCCTGGGGCTGGCGAGCCACGAATACTTTCACACTTGGCATGTAAAGCGGATCAAGCCGGCTCGGTTCGCCCCCTACGATCTGGACCGCGAGGTATATACCGAACTGCTGTGGGTGTTCGAGGGCTTCACGTCGTATTACGACGATCTGACGCTGGTCCGCTCGGGCGCCATCGACGAGGCAGCCTATCTGAAGCTGTTGGCACAGGCGATGCAGCGTGTGGCATCAAACCCGGGACGCAGACTGCAGAGCGTGGCGGAGTCCAGCTTCGATGCGTGGATCAAGTATTACCGCCCGGACGAGAATACGCAGAACGCGGTGTCCAGCTATTACGTGAAGGGATCACTGGTGGCGCTCTGTCTGGATCTGCTGATCCGGGAGAGGACCCAGAGCCAGCGTTCGCTGGATGACGTGATGCGGCTGCTGTGGCAACGGTATGGTCAGGGCTTCTATGACACCGACACACAACGGACCGGATCAGGGCAGGAAAAACCGCCGGGGTGAAAGGCGCTTCGGGACGCTCCCGGTCCGTGGCGACGAAGACGGCGGCCCGTGCCTCGTACCGCACGGTGGAAGAAACTGCCAGCCCGCGTACTGCCCTGGATGTTGTTGAGGAAGGCACCACGGGGCAAGGCGTGGGCGAAGCCGACATGCCGGCCCTCATTCAGGAAGCGACAGGGCTGGACCTGCAACGGCAGATCCGTGCCCGGGCCTATGGAACGGAAGAGCTTTCTTGGCTCGACTGCTGAAACCGATGGGACTGACCGTCGTCACGGAGCGTCCGGAGGATGTGCGGGTATCGCTGGGGATGCGCACGGGCATGCGCGATGGTGAACTGACGATCCTGGCTGTGGAACGGGATGGACCGGCTGCCGCTGCCGGCCTGTCAGCCGGCGACCGCCTGGTGGCGGTGGATGGGTTCCGCTGCACGGAAGCCCGACTGAAGACGCTGCTGGCGCGCAAGGCGCCGGGCGAGACCGTGCTGGTGGCGGCCTTCCGGCGCGACGAGCTGCTGATGGCGACCGTGGCGCTGGTGGAGGCACCGGGGACGATCCGGCTGGAAGCCCAACCCGGAGCGCAGGCCATGCGGGCAGCCTGGCTGAGCACGGCGCAGAAACGGGGCGGCAACAAGAGCAGCGCCCGCCCATCGCGACGCACATCCCGCGCAGTCAGTGGCAGGACGCGGATGAAAGCCGAGAAGTGACGCTTCTGAAGCCCCGGCAGCTTGCCGGGGCTTTCTCAGCTCGCCAGCCAGCCGGCGAGTTCCCTGACCGGGGTCAGGGGCTCGCATCAGGCCTCACCGATGAGGAAGCGTGGATGCCGCCGGCACGCAGCTGGCGGATGTCCTGAGCGCCGAAGATGCCGCTCTCGGAGACGGTGACCCGATCGGCGGGCAGACGGTCCTGCAGGTCCGGGGTTGTATCCGGAGCTGACGTGGAAGTCGTGCAGGTTGCGGTTGTTGATGCCGATGAGAGGCGTATCGCTTCAGGGCACGATCGAGTTCGGCGGCATCGTGAACCTCGACAAGAACATCGAGGTGATTCTCGCGCGCGCAGGCAGCGAGCTCCGCCATCTGGGCATCGGCCAGTGCGGCGACGATGAGCAGGATGCAGTCGGCACCGATGGCGGTGGCTCAGGACCTGCCGGGGATCGATGGTGAAGTCCCTCGCAGCACCGGCAGGGAGACGGCAGCGCGCCCGCGCAGGAAGTCGTCGTGGCCTCGAAGTACTGCTGATCCGTCAGCACCGACAGGCAGGTAGCCCCACCCTTTTCATAGCTGCGCGCAAACGCCACGGGATCGAAGTCGGGACGGATGACTCCTTGCTGGGGCTGGCCTTCGACCTCGGCGATGATGGCAGGAGACGCCTTCAGATCGGCAGCAGCTCGGGCGACCTGGCACGAATGGCCTGGCAAAGCCGCGCGGCGGATCTTCGGCAAGACGCTCGGCGGCCTGACGCTGCAGGGCGGCTTCGCCGATGGTGGCACGGGCATGGGTGATTTCCGTGCGCTTGGTCTGGAGGATCTTCTCCAGAATGGTGGGTATCTCGGGGTGGTCGTGCGATCAGGCGAGGGATTGCGTGACGCGGACGAATTCATCGAGCTTGCGGCGTGCAGCACCGGAAGCCGTGGTCTGTTGAGCCAGACGGATGCCATCGGCGATGGAGTCGGCACGCCACAGCAGTAAAGGGCCGCACCGGCGTTGAGCGCGACGATGTCGCGTGCCGGGCCGGGCTGATCATCCAGGACGCTCAGCAGCATGTCGCGCGACTGTTCGCGGTTCTCGACGCGGAGCTGGCGGTTGGAGGCCATGGTGAAGCCAAAGTCCTCGGGATGGATGCTGTATTCGCGGATCTGTCCGTCACGCAGCTCGCCCACCGGGTCTCGGCCCCCAGCGAGATCTCGTCCATGCCATCCATGCCGTGGACGGCCAGCACCCGTTCGGCCCCCAACTGTTTCATGACGCGCACGAAGATGCCCACAGGTCGGGATGGAACACGCCAAGAAGATTGTTTGGCGCCGAAGCAGGATTGGTGAGAGGCCCGAGAATGTTGAAGATCGTGCGCACACCGAGTTCCTTGCGGACGGGGGCAACGTTCTTCATGGCCGGATGGTGGTTGGGCGCGAACATGAAGCCGATGCCGCACTGCGCGATGCTGGAGGCAACCTGTTCACTGTTCAGCATGATGTTGGCGCCCAGCGCCTCCAGCACATCAGCAGCCCCCGACTGGAGGACACGCTGCGGTTGCCGTGCTTGGCAACGGTGCCCCTGCAGCGGCCACCACGAACATGACGGTGGAGGAGATGTTGAAGGATGCGCACCGTCACCGCCGGTCCCTCACGATGTCGATGAAGTTGCGACGATCAGCCACGTGGACCGGGTTGGCGAACTGGCGCATGACCTCGGCAGCAGCCGTGATCTCGCCGATGGACTCCTTCTTGACGCGCAGGCCGGCCGGGATGGCCGACGTCATGACCGGCGAGACCTCGCCCTGCATGATCATGCGCATCAGGTGCAGCATTTCGTCATGGAAGATTTCCCGGTGGTCGATGATGCGCTTGAGGGCGTCCTGCGGCGTGATGCTCATGATGGTGGCTGGTTCGTGGTTGTTCAGATGACTGCAGCGGCATGCCCGCAACAGCCCCAGGGCGAGGGGCTGCCTGGCAATATCAGGCCCGGCGGTCCAGGAAGGTCTTCAGCATGGCGTGGCCATGTTCGCTTTCGATGGATTCAGGGGTGGAACTGCACGCCCTCGATGCTGAGTTCGCGGTGGCGCAGGCCCATGATCTCGCCGTCTTCCGTCCGGGCCGTGACCTCGAGGCAGTCAGGCACGGTGTCCGGACCGATGACCAGCGAGTGGTAGCGCACGACCCGGAAGCGCTCGGGCAGACCGGCAAAGACGCCACGGCCCTTGTGGATGACATCGTCGTGCTTGCCGTGCATGACGCGCTCGGCACGGACGACCTTCCCGCCATAGGGCCTGCCCGATGGCCGGTGACCAAGGCAGACGCCCGGGATGGGCAGCTGGCGGCAAAAGGTGCGGATGGCCTCCAGCGTGATGCCGGCGCCATCCGGGTCTCCGGGGCCGGGCGAAAGCACCAGTGCGATGGCGCCGGGCGACGGATGTCGTCCGAGCTGATGGCATCACTGCGATGCGTGACGACGTCCGCCCCCAGTTCGCCCGGTACTGGACGATGTTGTAGGTGAAGGAGTCGTAGTTGTCGATCATCAGGACTTTGGCGGACGCGACAATCTCTTGGGATTCCTCGATATGAATGCGGACGTGACGGTGCCGCGCCCTCCGGCCGGACGGCAACCTGCTAGACCCGACAGTGTAAACGGTTCCCGGGGCTACCGCGTGCTGTATGAGGCACTAGAATGACCCCGACCTGTCGGACCATCGTTCTGTTTCGAGTCCATCATCATGCCATCCGCTGACGCCTCCCCCGCCCTCCTCCCGGCTGCACCGTGGCCGCCGTGGCGATTGACCGAGTGGCCGCAGGCACGGGTGCTGCGGCACTGTCATGGCTGATCCACATGGTGCAGCACCCAGCCTACGGGCATAGCGAAGCGCAGATGCGGATCGTGACGGACGGCGACATCGGAGCACCGGTTGTGGGCATTGCTGGCGGGCGGACTGGTGGTGGCGCTGGGCTGGACCTGCCTGCAGCTGAAGGGTCGGCCGGTGGTGGGCGTCAATGGGGCGGTCGCGGCCGACACACCGGCACGGCAGCGGCCACCGTTTCTGGAGAACGTGCTGCACGCCGTGCTGCAGATCGTGGCGGTGGGCTCCGGTGCACCAATCGGGCGCGAGGTAGCCCCCCGTGAGCTGGGGGCGCTGTTTGCCGGACGGATCGCCGACAGTTTCCGGCTGGACGACGAGATGCGCCGGATTCTGGTGGCCAGTGGTGCGGCGGCTGGGCTGGCCGGGGTTTATCAGGTACCGCTGGCGGGCACGATCTTCGCGCTGGAGATCCTCCCCGGCGCGTTCTCGATCCGTGCGGGGTGGTGGCCCTAGCTGTGTCGGTCATCGCAACACTGGTGGCGCGCATGGATGTATCGACAGAGACCTTCTATCTGGTGGGCCAGGTGGAAGGCGGCACCGTCATGGTGCTGTGGGCGGCGCTGGTGGGGGCGCTGGTCGGGCTGCCTGGCGCAGCGTTCCGTCGGGCCGTGCAGCAGGTGGAAAGCCGCCGGGCCCGGGGCTGGGGGGTTCTGTGGGCGCTGCCGCTGGCGTGTCTTGTCACCGGTGTGGTGGCGATGTGGCTGCCGCAGGTACTGGGCAACGGGCGTTCCGCCGCACAGGCGGCCCTATGACGGCACGACGCTGGCACTGTGCGCAGCACTGCTGGTGGGCAAGACGGTTGTGGTGCTGCTGACGCTGCGGGCCGGCGCCTTTGGCGGCACGCTGACCCCCGGGCTGTCGATCGGCGCGCTGGCGGGGCTTCTGCTGGCGCTGCTGGTACGTCTGCTGCCACAGACGGGGTGGGTGCCGGATGTGGTGGTGCCCGGGCTGGGCACACTGTCACAGATGGACCTGCTCTCGGCACTGGCAGGGGTCGGTCGGGTTCTCGGCGGTGTCGATGAACGCGCCGCTGACGGCCTTGCGCTGGTCCCGGGCTCACGGGACAGCATTCAGCCGCGATTCTGCCGATGCTGGCCGCGGTGACGATGGCTACGGCAACGGCTTTCGCTGTGGCCGGCGCGACGCTGAACTGCGGTGACAGACAAGCGTTTCACCTCGCAGGGACCGACGGTCCTCCACGGAGGACTGCAGCGGACTGGGCTTCCGACGTGAATGATGAGTGCAGACTGCGCTCAAACAGCACGCGCGCTCGACCGGACACTCGCTGCTCAGCCGGCGGGATCTCTTCTGCTCCGCCCTGCAGCTCGAAAGGCCGATGCGCCTGTTCGTGGGCGATGAGTCACTGCTTGCGCGACAGCCCCCCGCCATAGCCGACCAGCCCCATCCTTGCCGATGACACGGTGGCAGGGAATGATGATGGAGATGCGGTTGGCCCCATTGGCAGTGGCCACCGCGCGGATGGCGCGCGGGTTGCCCAGCGCCTTGGCCTCGTGCTGGTAGCTGATGGTGCGGCCGTAGGGGATGCGTTGCAGGATGGACCAGACCCTGCTGGAAGGCCGTGCCGGGGGTGTGGAGCGTCACATCGAAGTGCTGACGACCGCCGGAAAAATACCGGCGATCTCCTGTTCGGCCTGCATCGTGTGAGTGTTGTGCCCGGGCTCAATGCAGGTGTGGAGCATGCGGCAGAGGTCCTGACGCTCGTGGTCCAGACGGGCGGTATCAGTGAACTCCAGCAGGCACAGGCCCTGCGGGCTGGCACAGGCCTGCATGGGACCAAGCGGGGTCTCGAAGGTGGGCCACCAGGCAGCGTGCGGGCTTGCGGGAGAAGTCATCATCAGATCCGACAGATGGCCGGATGCGTGGCGACGGCCTTGTTCTACGGCGGCACGGTGCGACAATGGCGGCCTTCATCCTCGCCATTGTCTATCCCCGGAGACATCGCGTCAACGACACCCGCCCGACGCTTCGATACCGACCTCGCCCGATGCCAAGGGCTATTTTGGCCCCTATGGGGGGCAGCTGGTGCCGCCTGTACTGAAGCAGGCGATGGACGACATCGACGCCGCCTCACGAGACAATCCGGCAACGGGCGGACTTCAGGGAGAGCTGGCGGCACTGCAGGCCGACTACGTGGGCCGTCCGAGCCCGATCTTCCATGCACGGCGGCTGTCGAAGCAGCTGGGCGGCGCGCAGATCCATCTCAAGCGCGAGGACCTCAACCATACAGGTGCGCACAAGATCAGCACTGCTCGGCGAAGCACTGCTGGCCCGCTTCACGGGCAGGAAGGTGATTAGCGAAACCGGAGCCGGTCAGCACGGGGTGGCACTGGCAACCGCCTGTGCACTGGTGAAGCATTCCCTGCAGAGATCCACATGGGCGGTGGACATCGAGAAAGAGCACCCCAACGTCACGAAGATGCGCATTCTGGGGTGCCGGCTGGGTGGCTAGACGCGGGGCGGCCACGCTGAAGGAAGCCGTGGACGGTGCCTTCGAGGAGTACCTGACAAAACCGACCGATTACCTGTATGCGATCGGATCTGTCGTGGGCCGCACCCGTTCCCGAAGATGGTGCGGGACTTCGAGGGCGATCATCGGGCGCGAGGCACGCTGCACGTTCTCGGAACGGCACGGCCGGCTGCCCCAGCACGTCGCGGCCTGCGTGGGCGGCGGATCGAGACGCCATCGGCATGTTCATGGCCTCCCGGATGACGCGGATGTACGCATCTGGTGAGGTGTGGAGCCTGCTGGCGAGGGCGTGGACAACCTGTAGCGCCATGACGGCGACGCAGACGGGGCAAGCCAGGCGAGATCCATGGCATGAGCTGCTATGTGCTGGAAAACGCAGACGGCGTCGCCGGCTGCCGTGCACAGCATTGCTTCGGGCCCGGACTATCCGGGCGTGGGACCGGGCACAGCTACCTGAAGGACGTGGGCCGCGTGGGTACACGACGGCCAGCGACAAGGGAAACGCTGGACGCCTTCTGGCGCTGTCGGGTGGAGGGCATCATCCCTGCGCTGGAAAGCGCCACGCCTGGCTCGCAATTCGCGAGGCGTCAGCACTCGCCCGACGTGCACATCCCGGTGAACCTGTCGGGCCGGGGGTGACAAGGACGCCGACTACGTGGCCAGCAAGCTGGGAGACTCTGACGATCAGCAATGCTGGCCGATCAGACGCCCAGGACAGGATGGCGGCCAGCAACCGACAGGTGTAGGGATCCTGCGGGTCGTCCAGCGGCCTGCGCCCTGCCCTCTCCACCATCCGTCCTGCTGCATGACACCGATGTCATCGCACATGAAGCGGATGACAGCGAGGTCAGTGGCTGATGAGCAGATAGGTCAGGCCATACTCGTCCTGCAGGTCACGCATGAGGTTGAGCACCGGCCTGCACCGAAACGTCCAGAGCCGAGGTGGGCTCGTCGCAGATGATGAAATCCGGCTGACTGATGAGGGCGCGAGCAATGGCGATGCGCTGGCGCTGTCCACCGGAGAACTGGTGTGGATACTTGCATGCATCATCGGGCGACATGCGCACGGCGGCAGCATGTCGATGACGCGCGCCTCGATTTTCATCGCGATCCGTGGCCAGCCCCAGCACATGCAAGGGTTCGGCGATGAGCCCGGGCCACACGCCAGCCGCGGATTCAGGCTGGCGTAGGATCCGAAGATCATCTGGCAGCGGCGGCGGCAAGGCCAACCGCTGCTCGGCCGGGCAAGCGTGCAGCATCACGACTCCAGCGATCGACGCCCTCGAAGACGATGCGTCCGCTGCCGGTTTCAGCAAGCCGCCACCATGCGGCCACGGTGAACTGCCCGAGCCGGATTCGCCGACCAGACCAAAGGTGCGGCCACGCGTGATGGTGAAGCCCACGATTGTCGACGGCCTCGCAGGATGCGCCAGGGCTCACGCGAGGCAGGCGCTGCAACCAGCCCGAGGACAGATCGAAGCGACGAGAGAGGTTCTCGGAAAAGCGAGCAGTGGCGTGCCGGCATCCGCTTCCTCGGATTGATCAGCGCTGACGCACTTTCGACAGCCTCGGAGGCTGGGCCTGCCAGTGCGGGACGCCGTCATCCACCTCAGACAATGATTGCGGCACGTTGCCATCATCCGGCGCGGACGACGACGGTTCAACACTGGCACGGGCAGGCGGTGCTGACTAGCGCCGGGTGACGGAAGGGATGGCGGCCATCAACGCCCGGGATAGCGGGTGACGAGGGTTCTACGGCAGCACGCGGACCGGCCCGTTTCCAGGACGCGGCCACCGTACATCACCATCACGCGGTCTGCAGTCTCGGCAATGACGCCCATGTCGTGGGTGATGAGCATGGCCGACAGGCCCCGCTGACGGCAGAGACGCCGCAGCAGCGCGATGATCTGCGCCTGCACGGAAACATCCAGTGCGGTGGTAGGTTCATCGGCAATCAGCAGGCAGGGGTCGGCACACAGCGCCAGGGCGATGGCCACACGCTGACGCATGCCGCCGGAGAGCTGGTGCGGATACTGGGAGAGCCGCCACTCGGGTTGCGGAATCTCGACTTCAGCCAGCAGGGCAAGCGCGCGTTCGGTGGCCTGCCCCTCAGACAGTGGCAGGTGGGTGCGAATGGTCTCGGTGAGCTGCTGCCCGATGGTGAGCACCGGTTGGGGCTGGTGGGCGGATCCTGAAAGACCATGCCGATGCGTCGGCCACGCAGGCGACGGATGGCCTCACCCCTGGCAGCGTATCAGTGCGCACACCTTCCAGCGTGACGCTACCGTGTGCCAGCCGACCCGGCGCCTCGATGAGTCCGGCAACGGCCAGACCGGTCATCGATTTCCCGGCGCCGGATTCACCGACCACACCGAGAATCTCGCCCGGCGCGATCTGGAACGAGACCCGGTGCAGCACCGTGCGGGCCGCTGAGGTGTCGAAGATGACATCAGCATCGGCGACCAGCAGGGGTTTCAGGGTGTCTGTCACGGGCACCTCAGTGCAGGCGGGGTCGAGGGCGTCGCGCAGCCAGTCACCCACCAAAGGGTTGACCGACGGCGCAAGGGCCAGCAGCATCAGCGACGGAAAGAGCAGGATCCACCCATTCGCCGGAGAACAGGAACGCGGCCGATGCGGATGAGCGTGCCCACGAGGGCTGGGTTGGCGGAGCCCCACACCGAGATAGGACGAGTGTGGATTCGGCGACGATGGCAGCCGCCAGACTGATGGTGCCGATGACGAGCACGGGCGCCAGCACGTTGGGCAGCACGTGGAAGAACAGGATGCCCGGCGAGGAGCGCCCCAGCATGCGGGCAGCCGCTACGTAGTCCTTCTGCTTCTCGACCATCACGGCACCGCGCACGGTGCGGGCGCACTGCACCAGTCGGACGGCGCAATGGCGATGATGATGACGCGTAGACAGCCACGTCATCCCCAGACCGCTGTGCGGGACGCCCGGAAACAATGCGAAGATGGGCAGTGCCACCAGCAGCACCGGGAAGGTGAGCTGCACGTCGGCAATGCGCATGATGAGCACATCCAGCCAGCCGCCCCGATAACCGGCCAGCACGCCGAGGGTGACGCCGATGAGCATGGACAGCAGCACGGACAAACCACCGACCAGTACCGACATGCGCAGCCCGCTACAGAATGGCGGACCAGACATCACGCTCGGTCGTCGGCGCCCGCCAGTAGCTGTGCCCCAGATGCCCTCCCGCCCGGCGGCGTGAAGGCATCGAGCAGATCCAGCGCAGCAGGATCGAAGGGGTTCTGCGAGGCGATCCAGGAGCAGCAATGGCCGTGCCGATGCAGCTCAGCAGCACCAGCAGGGCAGCACGGGTCAGGCGCGATCCCGGCCGAGCTGCGCACCAGCAGCGAGTCCGACTGGCGCCAGCTGCGACGTGTCGGTGGCGCATCCAGGCCATCGGAGCCATTCACCATGGCGTCCGAAGCATCAACCGGGGGAACCGGTGCTCCCCCTGAGGGAGCAGGTGCATCCCGCCGGGATTCAGAGGAAACGGCTTTCATGGGGCGGGAGGGAAAGAAGCATGGCTGCGCGGCCTCAACGCCGGCGCAGGCGCAGGTCGGCCGGGCATAGAGCAGGTCCACCACCAGATTGATGCCGACATAGAGCGCCCGATCATCGGCAGGTAGGCAGAGATCACCGGCAGTCCACCTACGGATGGACGTGATGAACAGGAGCCCCAGTCCCGGCCACTGGAAGACGGTCTCGGTGACGATGGCAAAGGCACGGGGCGAGCGCAGCTGCAGGCCGATGATGGTAATGACGGGGATGAGGGTGTTGCGCAGCGCGTGCCGACCATACAGCGTGGCGTTGCGCAGACCCCGGGCGCGTGCAAAGCGGATGTAGTCGCTGCGCAGCACGTCACATCTCGGTGCGCACCAGCCTGCATGATGAGCGTGAGCTGAAGAAGCCCAGCGTGATGGCGGGCAGCACCAGCGCAGACAGTCCGGAGACGTGAGCAACCCGGTCTGCCAGCCGCCGACATCGACCAGGTTCCCCGCCTGAAGGCCGGCAGCCACTTCAGTTCAACGGAGAACGGTAGATGAGGCCGATGCCGATGAGGGAAGGTGGGCAGCGAGACGCCGACCAGCGAGACGCCCATGATGGTGCGCGACACGAGCGACTGCCGGCGCATGGCGGTGTAGACGCCAGCCGATGCCGCCCACTACCGCAAAAGAGCGCGGCCAGCGACAGCTCGACGGTGGCCGGCACGCGCGAAGCAATCACCTCGGTGACCGGCTGGCGAAGCGATGGGAGATGCCGAAGCGGGCCGCTGAGGACCCGCTTCGAGATAGCCGGCGTACTGCACCGGCACCGACCGGTCAAAGCCCAGTTCATGCAGCAGGGACCTCGCGCTCGGCCACGAGGCATCCTCACCCAGCAGGCTGACGGTGGGATCGCCGATGTAGCGGAACACGAGGAACAGAGACCATCGACACCACCAGCAGCACCAGCACCGATTGGCCAAGGCGGCTGAGCAGACGGGTCAAGCATGGATCAGAGCTTCTTGACCTTCACCAGCTTGAAGTAGGTGATGTTGTTGGGATGGATCGGCACATCCAGACTGGGAATGGAGGCGTTGCTGATCATCTGGTCATGCAGCGGAATGTAGAAGCCTGCCCGGCGAGTGGCCTCAGATGCTCTGGATGGTGGCGTTGCGCTTGTCGCGGTTGCCTTTCGGAGGACAGCGACTCGATCTGGGCATCCAGCTGCGGGTTGCTGTAACCCGTGATGTTCCGTGTGCCCAGACGATTCTTGCCCCGTGTGTGGACGGTGAGTCGAAGACATAGGCCGAGTCGTGGGTGGGCACACCCAGCCATACAGGTAGAAATCGCTGTCGCCCTTGGTGAGCATGCGCATTGTGCAAGGCGAACGGCCGCGCCGGACCGTGACCTGACGCCGATGTGCGCGCGAAGCCTGCCACGGCGGTGGCGATGGCTTCGTCGTTCACGTAGCGATCACTGGGCGCATCCAGCGCTGAGCGTGAAGCCCTCAGGGTAGCCGGCTCGCCAGCAGCTACGAGCGCGCGCGGATCTGCCTTTGGGATAGGCGGCCAGCGCGCTGGTGTAGCCATTGACGAAGGAGCCGCCAGCATGCCGGTGGGGCTGGAGAGCCCGCGCATCACGGCCTTCTGGATGGCATCACGGTCGATGGCCAGCGCCAGCGCCTCGCGCACCCGGGCATCGGCCAGCGGGTTGCGGTCGGTGACCGAGGAATGGCGCAGCTTGGCCGACCCCAGTCGAGCCCCGGGAAGATGGTGCGGTTCTCGAGCCCGTCTGGCCACCTTCAGGTTGGCGTTGGACTTGAGCCGGGCCACGTCCCGGGCAGGCACGTCCTGCAGGAAGTCGATCTCACCGGACAGCAGGGCCGCCACCCGGGTCGCGGGCGACTTGATGGGCACATAGGTGAGCTCGGTGACCTGCAGCGGGAACTGGCCCTTGCCCCAGTAGGTGGGGTTGAGCTTCATGACCGTGCGCGAATCCACCTCACGCGAGACAAGCGTGTACGGACCGAGTGCCGTTCACGTGACGCGTGCGTAGTTCTCGGTTTTTGACGCCGTGTCCCGGGGTGCCTCCGCACGGTGAGCGCGCGTCCGAGCCTCGCTCATGCGATGAAGAGGTTGGTGAGGTTGTCGGGCAGCACCGGGTCCGGCCCTGGGTCCTGATGTGGACGGTAAGCGGATCGACCGCCACCACCTCGCGGACCGAGGACAGCAACGACTTCATCTGCGAGGACGGCGCCCGCGCCCGCTTGAGCGAGAACACCACGTCGGCAGCCGTCAGCGGGGTACCGTCATGGAACTTGACGCCCGGACGCAGCTGAACGCCCAGACGGAAGGATCGTCGGTCTGCTTCCAGCTTTTCGGCCAGCGCACCCTGCAGCGAGTTGTCAGCCAACCGGATCCAGCGGCTCGTACATCTGATGCAGCAGGTTGAAGTTGAGGCCAACGTTGACAGCGTGCGGGTCAAAGCGTGGCGGGGATCTGCCGAACGCGCCCAGCGCACGGGCGTAACGGGTGGCTGCCAGCAGCAGCAGCGTGGTGGACAGCAGGAAGCAAACAGTTTTCTTGATCATCTTGGTCCTTCGTTCGGCCAGCGGCCTTGCAGGGGTTGCAAGAATGCCGCATTCGCGGTCGGCAGATGAGGACGCCCCTCCGAGCGGCGACAAGCGAAGCATAGCAGTTTTCGCATGCGCGCAGGTGTCGAGCTGGGCGTGAATGCCGGGTGTGGGCCACCCTCGCAAAGGACAATTCGGTTACACCTTCGACGCTGCAGCCCCAATCCTGTTGACTTTTCCTTGAGGTTTCCGCAGAGAAACGCCGGTAATCTTCGTCATCAAAATATGCATTATCAGTGGCGCATCTTCCGCTGTGAGGCCTGCTACAGACAGATCGACCGTTTTCGGGCCCATGAAGCGAGCAGCCGCGAGAGCAGCAGGGGCCCCTCCTGCTGAAAGTGCGTGCACTACGTGAGGAGACGCAAGCAAGCAGGAGATCTGTCTCGAATACGAAACCGTCCAAACCAGACAACGATATTATAACAATCGTTGAATTTGACTAAGATTTAAATCAAAATGTCGTCGACTTCAAACCAACACCCGCTGAAAAAACGGAGGCAATTGAGCGAATACATTAGCACTGCTCACGAATATTCACACTGGAAAACGCTGTCACAACAAGATTCAGCGAAGTCCATACCGTCCATGAGATCCGCTGTCATCAGTATGCTCGACGCCGTTCATCAGCATAGAGATGGCGAATGATCACAACGAGATGACGGAAGCGTCGAACCTCGTGTTCAAAATCACCGACACCCGTCGTTGTGAATCCCGGTCATGCTGATGATCGTCGATGATCCGGGAACGGACAGCAGGAAGAGTCAAGTCTTCTTATGTTTGTCAAGCCCCGCTTGCCCTGCAAACGCGCTGCCTATGTCCTCGGATGGAGATCCCATGCTTTGTTGTAACTGAAAGTATTTCGCCCTACAACGCTCGTCAGACCTCAGCCCCTTTCCGGTCGGCTTCGCTACACGGGCACAGGACGCGAGGCCTATCCTTCGATCACTCCATCCATTTTCATTCATCCTAACCCGTCGATACTCATGAACAAGCCTCGTCCAGAAAGTCCTCGCTTCGCATCGGCCTGCTGGCCCCTGATGACCGTCAGTACCCACCATTCAGGCGCAGAGTGCCGGTGACGCCGTATGCGCGCGGCCGGCCCGAATGATCGCGGACGCGGGCTGGGGAGATGGCTATCTGGCAGGGATCAATCCTCACCGGACGTGGTCGCATGCAGGCTATTCGATCAGCGCACTGGGAGGCTGGGTCACTGGCCGTGGTGGGAAAAGCAGCGTCTGCCGCAATTCCGTGGCGGGTGGCACTGGAACCGGCTGATGCCACGGTTTCCGTGATCTCGGGGCGCAGGGATAGCCGCAGCCCGGCCCCATATCCGGTGGGCGGATGTCGGTGTTCTATTTCTCGCGCAGACGCAGCGCTGGCGACTGCTGGCATAGGACATCCGTCCGAGATCGGCACCTGCGGCCAATGCCACCGCCTGACCGATTGCCGCATGACCAGCTCGCCAGCGGCCGGCCTACTCGCCGAACCCGCTGCATGGCTGGTTCAACCGTGAGGCATTCGGGTGACGTGCGGGCCATCTCGGTCAGCGTGCAGGCACTGACGAGTCAGCGGTGGCCGTGCGCTGATGACGGTGGGTGCCGACTACTACCCGCCGGCCCACATCAGCATGCGCGGCGTGGCGATCCGGCTGCCGGCAATTGCCTAAAATCGCTGCGCAACGGCTGGACGACGGTAACGATGACGACGCTGGCCGATCAGACGAACGACGCAGGGATCAGCCGCAGCGCTCTACCGCAACGCTCCCGCCTGCAGCGGTCCGGCAAGCTGAGTCGCCACCGCGCCCGGCGCTCGGCGCTCGGCCGGGCGCCCGCTGGCCTCAGCCTCCGTTGGCCAGCCCGCTTTCCACCATCTCGGCGGCGCGCAGCACCGCTGAGCTCATCTCGGTCTCCTGCCACTCCTTCTCGGGGACCGAGTCATGGGACGACACCAGCCGCCGCCTGGACGTTCAGGATGCCGTCCTTGAGGCGCCGGTGCGAATGGCGATGGCCACGTCCATCTCGCCGGAAATAGCTGAGGTAGCCGCAGGCGCCGCCATAGATGCCGCGCTTGACGGGCTCCAGCCTCGAGTGAGGTTCTGCCGCACCTTGGGCGCGCCGGTGAGCGTACCGGCCGGGAAGGTGGCGCGCACACGTCAATGGCGTCCGTCTCTTTCTCGAGCTGGCCCGGACGTTGGAGACGTGTGGATGACATGCGAGTGCTATCTCGATGGCGTCTGCTCGGTGACCTTGACGGTACCGGTGCGGGCGGGCGACCGATGTCGTTGCGGGCCGGTCGATGAGCATCAGGTGCTCGGCGCGCTCCTTCAGGTCGGCCAGCAGTTCCTCGGCAGCACGAGCATCGTCGGCCTCGGTCAGTCCCCGCTTGCGAGTGCCGGCGATGGCCGCCAGGATGACACGCGGCTCAGGCCCCCTTCTCCTGACACCGGGATCTCGGGCGAGGCCCGCCAGCAAGTCCCCGAAGTCGTAGTAGTACATGTGACGGGTTGATGGAGCCTGCGCCCGGTACAGCGACAGCGGTGAATGGGCAAAGGCTTGCGCAGCATCTGGGCCGATCGCACCTGCATCAGGTCACCGGCGATGATGTGTTCGCGGGCCGCGGCACGGTGGCCAGATAGTCTTCCGCAAACGGGCGCTCGATTGGGCGGTATGCGCGGCATAGCCGCCACCGCCCATCACCGGTCCTCGAAGCCAATGCCGCGTTGCGCATCCGCATGCGCAGCTCGGTGCGAGCCGCTCGCGGGCCTTGCCGTAGGCTTCGGGCTCGGACGGATCGGCACGGGACGATGAGATAGATCATGCCGCTGAGGTTGTCGATGATGGCCAGCTCGTCCACCACCAGCAACAGCAGGTCGGGCACGCCGATGGGGTCGGGTTTCTCGACATTGCCGATACTATGGGCTCGATGAAGTGACCACGTCGGCCGAAATAGCCGGCCAGACCACCGCAGAACGCGCAGCCCGGGCAGCAGGTGGACGCGGTTGCGGCGCTGGTACTGCTGCACGAAGGCCAGCGGGTCACCCTCGACGCCCTCGATCACGGCCGTCACGCACCACTTCAATATGGGCGCCCTTGGCGCGGATGGCGGTCCGGGCCGGCAGGCCGATGAAGGAATAGCGTCCGAAGCGCTCGCCACCCACCACAGATTCGAGCAGGAAGGAATTTCGACGGTTGGCGGAATCCGTCAGCTTGAGATAGAGGCCGAGCGGACTGTCCAGATCGGCCAGCGTCTGCAGCATGACAGGGATGCGGTTATAGCCCTGTGCTGCCAGCGCCTTGAATTCGAGTTCGGTCATTTGCGATGCCTGGGAAAGATCTGCAGAACGGGCAAAAGCATACCAGTCTGTCGGCACATGGACGTATCGCCCGGGAACACATGTTCCCGGACAACATCGCCATGCGCCCCTTCCAGGACACGCGGCAAGGCGGAAACCGTCCCTTAAGCCTTCGCCGACGGCGCGGTGGGTGTCAGCCCTCGCGACAGTTCCAGCCAGGTCGCCAGCTGATCAAGATCCTCGACCGTGGCGTCGGCATCCACCGAATCCAGCGGACGCCCCTCGTTGTAGACAGGGCAGCATCACCACCGGCATGTGGGCGGCACGGGCGGCATCGGGCGTCATTGAGCGAGTCGCCCACCATCAGCACCTGACCGGGGCGGTACCAGCGATGGGCTGCCTCAGCAGCGGCGGATCCGGCTATCTGGTGGGCAGCGTGTCGCCGCCGATGAAGAAGTCGAAATACTGGCGCAGGTGGAGTGCAGCAGCAGCGGCTGGAGTGTATTCCTGCGGCTTGTTGGTGACGCAGGCCATGGGCGAGGCCGATGTCGGCCATGCGCTTGAGCCGCTGGCCACGCCCGGATAGAGGCGTGCCTCCTTGCCGTTGCGAGTGCCGGTAGTGCGTATGGAAGCGCTGCATTGCCTACGCGAAGGCGTCGGGCCTTCCTCGGTGGGCTGCCCGGCCGCCTCCAGCATGCAGCAGGATCAGGGCGGTCGGCCCCTTGCTCACGTAGGTGCCCGCCTCGTCCACGGGGCGCGGCGCCAGCCCAGATCGACCAGCATGCCGTTGGCCGCTGCCGCCGGTCGGGGATGGTGTCCAGCAGCGTGCCATCCGGTCGAAGCACAGGGCGCGCACGGCGGCCAGCCAGGCTGCCATCCCGGGTGGCAGGGAGGATGACGACGGGACGTTGGCTTGTGACATGGTGGCTGGCTCCTGTATGGCGGCGGATGCCCGCAGGCATGGGCTGCGCTTTTCACTTTCGCCCTGGGCCCATCACGCTCCGGGGCAGCCAGAACCGGCCTGCGGACCTGCGGCTCTGGGCCAGCGCCCTCGCGGAAGCGCTCAGGACTCCACGTGCCCCCGTCCGGATCGGGCGCGCGAAAACCGCCAGAACCGGCTACGAAGGATATCGGCCCCTGCAGCAGCAATACTCGGCGATGTTGTCGACCTGGGACGCCACCATCGACCTCCAGCCAGATGTCACGGCCGCTGCGCTCACTCGGCATCGATGCTCTGACGTGCATCGCGCAACGGCGAGGTTCGAGAATGAAGGACTGGCCGCCGAAGCCAGGGTTGAGCCGACGACAGGCAGCACGATGTCGAGCTGGTCCAGCGGTATAGTCCAGCCACGACAGTGGTGTGGCGGGTTGAACACCAGCCCCGCCTTGCAGCCACGCAGAGCGGATCAGCTGCAGGGTCCGGTCCACGTAGGGCTGGCCTCGGGGTGAAAGGTGAGTGATATCGGCGCCGGCGTCCGCAAAGGCTGCGGCCAGCGAATCACCGGCGAGACCATGAGGTGCAGTCGATGGGCATGCGGATGTGCGGGCGCAGCGCCTGCAGACCATCGGCCCCACCGTCAGGGTTGGGGAACGTAATGGTTGTCCATCACGTCGAAATGCAGAAGATCCGCGCCTGCGGCCTCGATGGCCTGCACTTCTTCCTTCAGCCTGCCGAAGTCGGCCGAAAGCATGCTAGGGGAGCGATCCGGTATGTCATGTGGCCCTGCCCTTGAAGCGAGTGTTGAATAGAATCATCATTGTATTCAGGAACCCGCCGGGTCCGCTGCCGGCAATGCCCGGTCCGCGCCCGCCCTCTTCCCGAGAATCGCCCATGGCCCGGAAAACCGGTATGCAGTGGACATCACCGTCGAGAGCCGCTACGTGGAGGAGCAGTCGGCGCCGATGGACGGCGTGTTCGCATTTGCCTCCACCATCACCATCACCAACCGCGGCACGGTCGGCACGCAGCTGATCAGCCGGCACTGGATCATTCAGGACGACACCGGCGAGCGCCGCGAGGTGAAAAGGGCTGGGCGTGGTGGGCCACCAGCCGCTGCTCAAGCCCGGAGAGAGCTTCGAGTACACCAGCGGCGGCCAGCTGCCCACCCCGGGGGGCACCATGCAGGGCAGCTACTTCTTCGTGGCCGAAGATGGCGCCCGTTTCGATGCGGAGATCCCGAGTTTTCCGCTGAACATGTCACGGACGCTGCACTGAGGAACGACAGGGACATGCAGGGACAGCACGAACGCCGCTCGGGCGGTGAACATCCATGGTGCATCGCGTCAGTATCGGCATGACGCCAACGCAGCACCACTGCCTTGTCGGAACAGCGCCTCCGCCATCAGGTGCAGCCCGCCCCTCCCGGCGGCACCGCCGCGCGCTGTCAGCCGCCTCGCTGGCGGGTGCTGCTGGCGCTGGCTGCCTGCAGCACGACACCACCAAACCCACCGCGCCGGCGGTGCCTGCTGAAATCCTCGTCAGTCGCCTGCCGGGCACGGCCAGCGATGACCTGCAGGACTTTGCCGAGCGCCGTGCGCGGGCAGATGTGCACCCCGCCCCCGGCAAGTGGCCCGGCGCTGTGGTGCAGAGTTTGCCCTGCAGGACGACGACGCTGCACTGCGCCAGTGGCTGGGCAGCCGCTTCGTGGCCAGGGAACTGCTGGATGCCAGCCCAGCCCGATGGCCCTGCTGACGGGCTATTACGAGCCGCTGCTGACCGGCAGCCGGATGCAGAGCGCCCGAGCAGTGTCCCCCTTCGGGCCATTCCCACCGACCTGCTGACCATCGACCTGAGCGCGGTGCAGCCCCAGCTCAAAGGGTCTGCGGCTGCGCGGCCGCTGGACGGCCAGCGCGTGGTGCCCAGCCGACCGCCGCGAGATCGAGACCCGCGAGACAAAGCGTGGCTATGCCACGCAGCCGGTGATCGCGGCTGGATGATCCGGTGGATGCCTTCTTCCACGGAGATCCGAGGTTCAGGCCGTGTTCAGCTGCGCGACGGCTCGCTGATCCGCGTGGGCTACGCCGACCAGAACGGGCATCCGTACCGGGCCATCGGCCGGACGCTGGTGCAGCAGGGCGCCCTCAAGCGCGAGGAAGTGACGGCGCCCGCCATTCAGCAATGGCTGCGCGAGCATCCGGCGCAGGCGCGCCAGGTGATGCAGACCAACCCGGGCGTGGTGTTCTTCCGCGAGCCGACCGACCCGGCCGATCCCGAAGCCGGCCCCGTCGGCGCACTGGGTGTGCCACTGACCCCCGGGCGCTCGCTGGCGGTCGACCGCAGCCGCATCCCGCTGGGCTCGGCCGTGTTCATCCAGAGCACCCACCCGGTCAGCCAGCAGCCCATCGAGCGGCTGATGCTGGCACAGGACACAGGTGGCGCCATCAGGGCGGGCGCCGTGCCGACTACTTCTGGGGTTCGGCCACGGGTCGGCCTGAACGCCGGCCTGATGAAGGCGCCGGTGCGCATGTGGCTGCTGGCGCCCCGATAGGAAGGGATCAACCCTTCTTGGCCGTTGCCTTGCCCTGAGCGTCGAGCAGCTGCTCCAGCTGCTCCGGCGAGATGGCGCCCAGCACAGTTTCCGTCCGGGAAGAACAGCGTGGGCGTGCCGGTGACGTTGAGCTTGCGGCCCAGAGCCAGCACTTCCTGCACCGGCGTCTTGCAATCACCCGCGTTGTCGGGTTCCTTGCCGTTGCTCATCAGATCGGCCCAGGCGGAGGACGGATCCTTGGCGCACCAGGCCTTCTGCGACTTGGTCAGCGACGACGGTGCCAGGATCGGATAGGTGAAGGTATAGATGGTCAGGTCGTCGATGCCGGCTAGCGCTGCGCATCCGGCGGCAGTACGAGCAGTTCGGATCCTCGAAGATGGCCAGCACGCGCTTGCCGCTGCCATGGACCCTGCTTGATGGCGCTTGTCCAGCGGCAGATCACGCCCTGAAGTCGATGCGCGACAGCTCGGTGGCACGCTCACGCGTGAGGTTGCGCTGATTCTCGATGTCGATCAGCTCACCCTCGGCCAGCACGTACTTGCCGGCGCCATCCGCATAGACCAGTATCTGGCCGACCTGCACTCGTAGAGGCCCAGGATCGGCGTGGGCGGATCTCCTCGATCTTCATGCCGGAGTTGCCCGCCATCAGGCGCTGCAGACCATTGCGGATGGCAGTCTGGGTGGCGTCATCGACCTGCCCGATGCGGCTCGGGGCGCCGTCGCCATGCGGCTCCGCCGGAGACTGTCCGTTATCAGCCTTCGTCTCGGCCGCCGACAGCGGGGCTGCCAGCCAGGTTGCCATCATGCCCTGCGGCCAGCATCTGGCCGACGGTTGCGGCGCAGGGCACGGCCGTGGCCATGCGTCGAGCGCATCTTTTCGATCATGGAATATCTCGCTTTGAGTGGTAATGACGGGCCGGGCGCTGCCGATACCTCCCGGGCGGGTCAGTGCGCAGCCCCGGCCTCTATAAAAAGAAACGGGATTCCGGCTCAACGAATCGCGTGAGCGATCAGTTGACGTCTGGCCCAGCCGGAGGTGGCCACCGCCTTCCAGCCCGGTTGCGCACCATGGCCAGCGGCGGGGGGCAACGCCGGGCCGAAGACCGGTGCAGCCCGGTCATCAGCGCCTGCATGGTTGCCACCGGCTCACGACGCGCCGCTTTCGCAGCGACGCAGCGCCAGCCCGGGAAGGATGGCCGTACGACCAGCGGGTCTCGCCCCCAGCAAGGCATCCGCCCGGGCCTCGCATCACCGAAGCCCGGGTTCATGCCCTGCTCGGCCATGGGATGCACGACGTGCGCCGCATCCCCTGATCATGGCAAAGGCCGGCGCGATGACGCGCGCGCAGCTGACGGAACGCAGCGGGAAACTGGCAGCCGGCGTGATGCATCGCAGATTTCTCAACGCACCACGCGCCTGCGCCGCCACCTGGCGCGCCAGCTCATCGGCCGGCATCTCCAGAAGCGCCTGCGCCCAGTCAGTGGGCGCCGACCATGCCCAGAACTGACCCGCCCCTGCCCCGCCGGCTAGCCGATGAGGGGTGAGCGGTAGCAGCGCCATCACCCCCAGATCGCCATCGAACCATTGCCATGCAGCATCCCGCGTGGGAGAGAACTATCGAAATTGGCCACGACCGCCGTCTGACCATAGTCGCGCACCGTGACGGACAGGCCAGCCAGCTCACGCAGCGCCGAGCGGGCACCGTCGGCCGCCACCACCAACCCTGCCTCCCAGCCTTGGCCATCGGACAGCGTCAACCGCGCCGGTGTGCGGCCATCGGCCGGCCGGCAGCACCAGCGACGACACGCTGCCCTGCACCCGCTGCGGCGGCAGCGAACGTGCAGCCTCGCCACAGCAGCATCCAGCGCCTGCTGAAGGTTGCGTCCTTCGACGATGGTGGCCAGCGTCTCGATGTTGCCCTGGAAGGCCTCAAGTCGCAGGCTTTCCTGCGCATCGCCGCCATCCTGGTCATGAAAGAGCCGCATGTCATGCACCGGGGCAAGACGCTGGGCATCCGGGCGTTCCCAAACGCCCAGCGATTGCAGGAGCTGCATGCTGGCAGGCGACAACGCGAACACCCGCGCGTCCCAGTCGTCCGGCGCGAGAGGTGTTCCGCCCTCCGGTCCTGCCACAGGACGAGGATCGATCAGCGCCACACGCCGGCCAGCGCGTGCGAAGGCCAGCGCGGCCGCTGCGCCGACGCTGCCCGCCCCTACAATGGCCACATCACAGGGTATTCATCCCGCCAGTATATCGGCGCGCAGCCGCAGAACGTGTCACGAAACCGTGACCTTTCCCCCACGCTGTAGCACGCGCCACGACATCCCGGAAGCCACCTTGCCCTGGATGCGCTCCGGGGTCGAACACGGATTTGTGTTTTCAAAATACCGGATAGAATCGCGTGCTCAGACAGCAACGGTTGTTCAACGGCTGCCTGACAAAGGCCAAGTAGCTCAGTTGGTAGAGCAGAGGACTGAAAATCCTTGTGTCGGTGGTTCGATTCCGCCCTTGGCCACCAGATTCAACGCCCGGTCGCGGCAACATGGCCGGGCGTTTTTCATTTGCGCGCATGAAAAGCGCTGGCTGTGGGGCGCGGGCTCGGGGAAACGTCCCTCGAAGCCCTGCGAAGGGTCCCTTCAGGACAGATCCTCATCGTTGCCATATGCATTTTTCCTGAAGAATGGATACCGGAGACACCCATTCATGGGCGACAGGTCGCGTGCCCGACGCGAGGGATGAACAGCGTCTGAATTGACGAAATCAAACAGAATTGACTCGCATCAATCTATGCAAAACGCCCCCTGCTCTATCCTTGAAATGTCAGTTAACAGTCGGTCTAGAAAACGGTCTGACGCAGGAGAGAACAGCATGAGCCCTCAAAGCCCGGGACTCCCTATGGGGAAAAAGAACCCGCCGGCATCGGCAGACGGCGCTTCCTGAACGCTGCAGCGGCCTTGGGCATCAGGGCAGTGGCGCTGGCCGGATGCAGGAAGACAGCTCCAGAACGCACCGGCTGATGCTGCTGGCGCACCCGCAGGCGCGACCCCCGAGCATGACGCTCATGTAGGCGCGCCGGCACCACCGAAGTCAAGCCGGGTCAGCTCGACACCCACTATGGTCTCTGGAGCAGCGGCCACTCGGGTGACGCACGCATCCTGGGCATCCCGTCGGGCCGTGAGCTGGCGCGCATGCCCTGCTTCGTGACCGACCACCTGACGGGCTGGGGCCTCACCAACGAATCCAAGGCCATCATGGGCACCAACCCCGATGGCTCGCTGCAGTACACCGTGGGCGACACCCACCACATCCAGGCCTCCTACAAGGACGGCATCTACGACGGCAAGTACTGCTGGGTGAACGACAAGATCAACGCCCGCCCGCCCGCTTCCGCTCGGACTACATGGTGTGCGACAAGATCACCAAGATCCCGAACATCCAGGGCTTCCACGGCATCTTCCCCGACAAGCGCGACCCGGTCGACCCGGCCATCAACTACACCACGCGCGTGTTCTGCGGCCAGGAATTCCGCGTTCCGCTGCCCAACCACGGCAAGGACATTGAGGACGCCACCAAGTACGGCGCGCTCTTCACCTGCGTGAACGCCTTGACGATGGAAGTGAAGTGGCAGGCACGCATCGACGGCAACTGCGACCTGGTTGCCACCTCGTTCGACGGCAAGCTGGCTGCCACCAACCAGTACAACCTTGAAGAAGGTGAGTACTACACCGACATGATGTCGAACGAGCGGGACGCCTGCCTGTTCTTCAACGTGGCCCGCATCGAGCAGGCCGTGAAGGAAGGCAAGTTCACCACCATCGGCGACTCCAAGGTGCCGGTGGTCGAGGGCCGCATCGAGTTCAACAAGGATCCGAAGACTGCGCTGGTGTGCCGCGTGTCGGTGCCGAAGAACCCGCACGGCGTGAACGCCTCGCCGGACGGCAAGTACTTCATCTGCTCGGGCAAGCTCTCGCCCACCTGCACCGTCATCGAGCTGCAGAAGGTGCTGGACTGGTTCGACGGCAAGCTGGACGACCCGGACAAGGCCATCGTGGCCGAGCCCGAAAGTGGGCCTCGGGACCGCTGCACGACCTTCGACGGCCGCGGCAACGCCTACACCACGCTGTTCCCCGGACAGCGCGGGTCTGCAAGTGGAACGTCGAGAGGCCATCAAGAAGTACGCCGGCGACAAGACGATCAACCCGATCGTGCACAAGATCGACGTGATGTACCAGCCCGCGCCACATCAACGCCACCTGCGCCGAGACACGTGCTGCTGACGGCATCTGGATGGCCGTGGGCAACAAGTTCTCGAAGGACCGCTTCCTGCCGGTGGGCCCGCTGCACGCCGAGAACGACCAGCTGCTGGACATCACGGGCGAGCAGATGATTCTGGCGCACGACAACGCCGTCCGTCCGGAGCCGCACGACTTCGTGATCTTCCCGCGCGACTGGCTGCATCCGAAGCAGGTCTACAATATGGATGACTTCCCGATGGCCACCAAGGACGCATCGGAAGCCGGCGTCACGCGCAATGGCAACAAGGTCACGGTGAAGATGGTGTCGTTCGCCCCGTCCTATGAGCCTTCGGATGTGAAGCTGAAGGTGGGCGACGAGGTCACCTGGTATCTGACCAACATCGACAAGGTGGAAGACCTGACCCACGGGTTTGCGATTCCGGAGTACAACATCCAGTTCATCGTGAACCCGCAGGAAACCGTCTCGGTGACCTTCAAGGTCGACAAGCCGGGTCTGTTCTGGTTCTACTGCACCAACTTCTGCCATGCGCTTCACCTTGAAATGCGCGGCCGCATGATGGTCGAACCCTGATCGATCCTTGCTGATCTGATTGGAGACAAAGGCGAATGGCCGGCAGCCGGGCTGTGATGAGCAGCCCGGTTCCCGGCCATTTTCGATGGATGATGAATTCTTTCCGGATCTCAGCTAGACATGAAATGGACTCTCTTGGGAGGGGCTGTTGGCGGCTGCCGCCTTCGGCCTGCTGTCCCTGAATGCGTCGGCCCGGCCCGCAGCGGGTGCCGGTGGTTCCCAGGCGTACGAAGCCAATCTGCCCCCCGATCTGGCCACGGCGCCGGACATGTGTGCGCTGGTGCCCTGCAGGACGTCTTCCCGGGCGCCACGTCGTTCTCGCAACGCAAGGCCAGCCGCCCTACGTGGAGGCGCTAGGGCGGCTCGATGGCAAGCAGGTGCTGGGCTATGTGATGCTGTCGACGGACATCACCGACACGCCCGCCTACTCCGGAAAGCCTGTCGTCACGCTGATCAGGGATGGACAAGGACGGCAAGTATGTCGGTGTGAAGGTGCTCAACACCTGAGCCGATCCTCCTGCTGGGCATTCCTGAATCGGCGCTGCTGAAATTCAACGAGCAGTATCTGGGACGTTCCGTCAAGGACAACATCGAGGTGGGCCAGTCCCGCCCCGACGACAACGTGATCGGTGTGGACGCCATCTCGGGCGCCACCGTCACCGTGGTGGCCCAGAACCAGGTCATCATGACCTCGGGTGCTGCCGTGGCGCGTCAGGTAGGCATTCTCAAGCCCGTCGAGCGCAAGCCCGTGCGGTATGTGGAACCGAAGGCCGGCGAGCCCCTGCCTGACTGGAACACGCTGGTCAAGCAGGGCGCCATCCAGAAACTGGTGGTGCAGCCGCAGGTGGGCTGGATGCCACCGGCTCGCCCTTCATCGAGCTGTGGTATGGCTCGCTCAACTCTCCCATCGTGGGCCCCGCCATCCTGGGTGAGAACACCTGGCAGAACCTGCGCGAGAACCTGAAGGAAGGCGAGAACGCCATCTTCATCATCCGCACCGACGGCAAGGAGTCCTTCAAGGGCTCGGGCTTCGTGCGGGGCGGCATCTATGACCGCATCCGGGTCCACCGGAGAACGACTCGTTCACCTTCCGCGACACCGACGCGCTGAACCTGTACAGCATCAAGGCCAAGGGTGCGCCGTCGTATTCCGAATCCGGCATCTTCATCATCCGCTCCAAGGGCTTCTCGGCCGCCTACCCGTGGAAGCTGAGTTTCCTGGGCAACAAGCTTGACCGCAGCACCGGCACCAAGACCTTCACGGCCTTCGAGAGCGAATACTGGCTGCCGGCCCAGTATCTGGTGGGCGGGCATCCGAAGGTGGTGCGCCCCGATCCGGCCTGGCTGAAGCAATGGAAGGCCAAATGGGTGCAGCTGGTGCTCTTCGGCATCATGCTGACGGCCATTGCCGTGGTCTATGCCTTCCGCGAGCGGCTCACGCGGCTTTCCAGTCACAAGAACAAGTGGCCGGTCAACGGCTTCAAGTATCCGTTCTGGATCCTCAGCATCTTCTGGGTGGGCTTCGGACTGCTGGCACAGCCGTCGGTCACGCAGGTGCTCACCGTTCCCATTCCATCCTCTTCAAGTGGGAATGGACGCTGTTCCTGAGCGACCCGTTCCTCTTCCTGTTCTGGATCTTCATCTTCATCACCGTCTTCGTCTTCGGACGGGGGCCTGTTCTGCGGCTGGGCCTGCCCGTTCGGCTCGCTGCAGGGAAGGCCTGCACGTCATTGGCGAGAAGATCGGTCTCAAGCGCTCCAGTTCCTCCTGCCCATGAAGTGGCACAACCGGCTGAAGTGGGTGAAGTACGGCGTGTTCTTCGTGCTGCTGGCCGTGTCGCTGTTCTCGATGGTCGAGGCCGAGAAGCTGGCCGAGGTGGAGCCCTTCAAGACCACCTTCCTGGTGGGCATCACCAACCGCAGCTGGCCTTATGGGCTGTTCGTTCTGACCATCACGGGCTGGCCATCTTCACCGAGCGGCCGTACTGCAGTACATCTGCCCGCTGGCGCCTCTCTGGCCATGCCCAGCACGTTCCGCTGGTTCGGCCTCAAGCGCAAGCCCGACTGCAACAAGTGCAAGGCCTGCGCCAAGGACTGCGGCTCGCTGGCCATCAACGCCGACGGTCAGATCGACCACCGCGAGTGCCTGCACTGTCTGGACTGCCTGATCCTGTACACCGATGACAAGGCCTGCCCGCCGCTGGCCAAGGAACGCAAGGTGCGTGAGCGCAATGGGCAGCCGCTGACCCCGATCGGCAAGGACGGCTACTACATCCCGATCATTCCCGAAACGCCCACGCCGGCGCAGCTTCCCGTCAAGGGCGTCGATCCGCGCTGGCCGTCCGAACGGGTTCACCCCCGGGTGGAAACCCTCGAGGGCGGCCGCCGCTGGCTGGGCGAGATCGTCGACCACCTGTGGCCCTTCAGCCGTGAAGGATGGCAGTCCAGCCATCTGGTCGTGGCCGTGGGGGTTGCCCTGGGCCTGGCTGCCACCCTGGTGTGGGTCCTGGCTGCCAGCGGCAGCGCCTCGCCGCTGGGCGTGATCGGTGCCTCGTTCGGCTGGAGCGTGTTCGAGGTGCTGGTGCGCCTTCAGGGCAAGCGCTACGTGAAGGATGGCCCGTGGTGGCGCAAGACCTACCGCCATGCCAACGTCATGGACATGATCAGCTATGTATCATTCAAGAACCTGCTGATCGGCGCGGCACTGTTCTGGTTGCTGACCCGCTCCGGTGCGCTGGTGCTCTGATGGCATCTCCCCGATCATCCATGACAATATCGAGAGACCCTGCCCGGCGCACGCCGGGCCAAAAACTGCGCCCACTGGCGGGCCTGCTGTTGCTGGCCGGCCCTGCTGGGCAGCACGATGGCGCAGGCGGCCGTGATCACCGTCCACCCGGGCGAGAAGATCCAGGCCGCCATCGACCGGGCCACGGCCGGTGACGAGATCCGCATCGAGCGCGGCCGCTACGTGGAAAACCTTCGGGTTGACCGGACACTGACGCTGCGCGGCATCAGCCGCCCCACCATCAGCGGCAGCAACCGGGGAGACACCATCCGCGTCATCGCCCCGATGTCGTCATCGAGGGGCTGATCGTGACGGATTCGGGCGACAGCCTGCTGAAGCAGAACGCCGGCATCTACATCCAGCCCGGCGCACACCGTGCCATCGTGCGCAACTGCTTCCTCAGCTACAACCTGTTCGGGCTCTGGATCGAAAAGGCCAACGACGTGCAGGTGCTGAACAACAACATCACCGGCAAGCGCAATTACGACAGCGCCAAGCGCGGCAATGGCGTCGAGCTCTACAACACCAAGGGTGCACGCATCATCGGCAACGAGATCAGCTTCGTGCGTGACGCCCTCTACATCGACGTGTCGCACCACGCCATCTTCCAGCGCAACCGGCTGCACCACAGCCGCTACGGCACGCACTACATGAATTCCTACTACAACCTGTGGGAAGACAACGATACTTGGCACAACCGGGGCGGTCTGGCGCTGATGGAGTTCGTGACCAGACCATCCGCAACAACCGCGCCTGGAAGAACTCCGATCACGGCATCATGCTGCGCACGCTGCAGGATTCGGAAGTGGACGGCAACTGGGTGGCCAACAACGGTCGCGGGTTCTTCGTCTACGACGTGGAATACATCAAGCTGCGCGACAACGTGGTGGCCAACAACCGCATCGGCGTGCACCTGTCGGGCTCTCCCCGCAACGAGGTGGACGGCAACGACTTCGTGGACAACCAGCAGCAGGTCAAGTACGCCGGCACGCGCGACCTGGCCTGGGGCGGCAAGAAAGGCAACTTCTGGAGCAACTACCGGGGCTGGGACCGCAACGACGACGGCCGAGGCGACATCCCCTACGAAGCCAACGACATGGTGGACCGCCTGACCTGGCGCTACCCGGGCGTGCGCCTGCTGATGGCCAGCCCGGCCGTTCAGGCACTGCGCATGGTGGGCCAGCAGTTTCCCATCCTGCGGGTCCCCAGCGTCGTGGAGCAGCGCCCGCGCATGAACCCGCTGGCCGCCGAATGGGCCCCCTGGCTGGCGAAAACCCGCAACAACCTCTACAACGCACCGGAGAACCTGCGTCATGGCCGCTGAACGCCCTGCCCCATCGCCCACCGATCGTCCTGGACAGGCATCCGCGGCCGGGGCTTCCGAGGCCATCATCCGGCTTCAGGGGGTAACCCGCCGCTTCGGCGCCTTCACCGCGGTCGATGACGTGACACTCGACGTGCGCCCCGGCGAGGTGTTCGGCCTCATCGGCCACAACGGCGCCGGCAAGAGCACGCTCTTCAAGATCATGCTGGGGCTGCTGGCCCCCACGTCGGGCAGCATCCACATCGCGGGCGAGCCGGTCGGACAGGCCAGCGCCCTGCAGGTGCGCCGCCGCATCGGCTACCTGCCCGAGAACGTGGCGCTGTGGGACAACCTGAGCGGGCTGGAAACCCTGAAGTTCTTTGCCCGCCTGAAGGGGCTGGACACGGCCGGCTGTGCCGCACTGCTGACCAAGGTGGGCCTGGACACGCGGGCGACCGCCCCGTGCGCGCCTACTCCAAGGGCATGCGCCAGCGACTGGGCTTTGCGCAGGCACTGCAGGGCAACCCGCAGGTGCTGTTCTCGGACGAGCCCACCACAGGTCTGGACCCACGTGCCATCCACTTCTTCTGGGACACGCTGGCCGAGCTGCGTGACCAGGGCCTGACCATCGTGCTCACCTCGCACATCCTGGCCGAACTGCAGAACCGGGTGGATCGGGTGGCCGTGATGGCCAATGGCCGCATCCGAGCGCTGGGTTCGCTGACCGAACTGCGTGCCGGCTTCGACCTGCCGCTGCACATGCAGATCCAGCTCAAGCCCGGCACCGACGCTGCGGACCATGCTCCGCTGGCTGCAGGCCCCTGCCCGACGAGCTGGCCACCCTGCCGGTACGTGAACACCGCGCCACCGGCACGGTGGTGATTGACGTTCCCCATCGGCACAAGATGCGCCTGCTGCAGCACCTGCTGTCCGCGCAGGAATACGTGGCCGACATCCAGGTGCAGGAACCTTCGCTGGAAGACATGTTCTTTTGCCAGCCCGGATGATCAGGCAGCCCGGAACACGCCGGCATCCGCCAGAACCCCGACCGACAACCAACGACACCACAGACCTCGACAGGAGGACAGGCATGATTCAGCTCGCAGGTGGGCACCGTGGCCGCCAAAGGAATTCCGCGACCGGCTGCGCAACCGCTGGGTGCTGGGCCGTGGCGCTGGTGTTCGCGGTGTTCTCGCTGGTCATCGCCTACGCCGGCGGCGCCCAGCAGGGCGCGGTGGGGCTGCGCTCACTGGAGTTCACCGTCACCAGCCTGGTCAGCCTCGTCATCTACCTGGTGCCGCTGATCGCGCTGCTGCTGGGATTCGATGCCATCGTGGGCGAGCGCGAGCGCGGCTCGCTGGACCTGCTGCTGGCCTACCCCATCACGCGCGGCGAGCTGCTGCTGGGCAAGTGCACGGGCCTGTCGCTGGCGCTTGCGCTGGCCATGCTGGCCGGTCTTGCCGCCGTGGGCGTGATGCTCGTCTACCAGTTCGGCTCCAAGGCGCTCTTTCACTATGCTGGCTTCGTGCTGAGCGCACTGCTGATGGGCATGTCCTTCCTGAGCCTGGCCGTGCTGGTCTCGGTGGTGGCGCGTGACCGCACCCCGTGCCTCGGGCGCCGCCATCGTGTTATGGTTCCTGTTCGTGCTGGTGTTCGACCCGGTGCTGCTGGGCGTGCTGGTGGCCACCGCCGGCCACTACGGCGGCGACATCTTCCCGTACCTGCTGCTCCTGAACCCCACCGACGTCTTCCGTATCCTCAACGTTTTCTCCACCGAAGACGTGCGCAGTGCCTATGGCCTCGTCAACATGGTGCCGCCGCTGGTATCGAACATCGGCGTGCTGACCACCGTGATGCTGGGCTGGATCGTGGTTCCCCTTGCTGTTGCCAACTGGAGATTCCGACCATGAAGAAACCGACGATGCGCTATCGTTGCCGCTGCTGCAATCCGCAGTCCGCAGGTGAAGCCCCGGCATGACCGGCGCCAGCTGATGATGGGCCTGATGGCCCTGGCCGCCCTGCCCATGCTGGGCGCCTGCGACAAGGAAGGCGAAGGCCATCAGCGTGGCCCCGTGGAGATCACCCGAGACACGGCCTGCGAGCTGGATGGCATGCTGCTGGCCGACTACCCCGGCGAAGGGCAGATCCACTTTTGCCGACACGCCGGAGCCCGCCTTCTATTGCGACACGATGGAGGTGCTGAACACGCTGATGCACCCGAGAAGTCCGCAAGATCACCGCCGTGTACGTGCAGGACATGGGCAAGGCAGATTGGGACCACCCGGAAGGCCACTGGATCGACGCGCACGGCCATCTACGTGGAGGCGGCAGCGCGGCTCGGTTCGATGGGCCCCACCTTCGGCAGCTTCAGCAACGAGGAAGACGCCAAGGCCTTCATCGCCAAGTATGGCGGCAAGCTGCTGCACATGAAGGACATCACCCGAAATGGTGGACCTGCGCGGCGGCGTCAACGCGACCACAGCGTAACATGAAAAAACCCGTCGTCGGCGTAACGCGCCCCTGACTGCCGAGGGTATCGGCAACCTCTGGCAGGCACGCCAGTTCTTCACCTACTCGGGCCTGGGTCGCCAGGCCAATCCGGCCATTCACGCCACGCTGATCGAACCGCAGCACGTGGCGGCGGCCGACGATCCGGCCAGCCCCCGCAGCACGGGCGTCCGGCCGCAGGCCGCGCTTCGAGTCCGTGACCCTGCTGCTGGAAGGCGACACGAAGTACGCACCTCGCTACCGGAAGGCCAGCCGCCCGTCGTGCTGGGCGCCGGTGATGTGCTCTGGAACGGCGTGGGGCACGGCGTGCTCACCGAGACGCTGGCTGGTCCGCAACTGACGCAGGAAGGCGGTACCGTATCGGCCGTCACGCTGTGGGTAAACCTGCCGGCCGCCTACAAGCTCTCCGCTCCGCACCAACAGTACCTGCCAGCGGCGCAGATCCCTTCCTTCGTGCTGCCCGAGAGCGCCGGCACGCTGCGAGTGATCGCCGGCCAGTGGCACAACGACCTGGGTCCGGCCGAAACCGTGGGACCATTGCAGCTCTGGGACGTGCACGTGAAGGCCGGCCACACGGTGACGCTGCCGCTGCCGCACAAGTGGTACGCGCAGCTGCTGATGCTCACCGGCAAGATCACCATCGACTTCTGGCCCGACGAGATCGGTTCGCCGCAGCTGGTGCTGCTGGACGCCTACGGCGACGGCACCACCTTCACGGTGAAGGAAGACACCCACCCTCATCCTGCTGTGCTGCGAACCGCTGGACGAGCCCATCGTGGGCCGCGGCGACCTGGTGTTTGGCGACGAGCCCCACCTGCAGAATGCCGAGGCACGACTGAAAGACGGTGGTTTCGGCAAGCTCTGAAATCTGGCAGTGACATGGCTGCACAGGCGAGTCGACATTGAGGGGCTGCGACCCCTCATCAATTTAAAATAAAGTCACATTTGCCATCTTGCGGGAGGTGTGCCGGGATCGCTTCCCGGCCCTCCCCGAATGGGCGCCAACAATGTGAACATCGCGCCCCTCCTCCCGCCCCTTCCCCGGCAGATGCATCTCTTGACCGCTGATGAAGGAGAACCCGATGAGGACTTCCGCAATCGCTCCCTGGGGATAGCTGCCGCCTCGGCTTCCGGCTCTGCCAGCGCATGGGAAACCACGCTGCTGGATACCAACACGCCTGCCGTGAGCAGACGATCACCAGCAAGCAGCTGGGCATCGAGGCCGCTTCACCCTTTTTCCATCAGGTGCAGCTGTGCACGGCGGACGCCGGAAGGCGTCATGCTGGTGACCATCGACACCGGCGCTATGAAGATCACCGTCGTCCCCAACCGGGGCATGAACGTGGCGCAGGCCGTCTCGGGCAAGGTGCGTCTGGGCTGGAAGTCTCCGGTTCGTGAGATCGTCAACCCGGCCTTCACGGATCAGGGGCCCGCAACGGCATCGGCTGGCTGGAGGGCTTCAACGACCTGCTGACCCGCTGCGGCTATGAATGGGTAGGCCATGCCGGCGCTGACGAGGACGGCACGATGCTGACGCTGCACGGCTGGCGGCCAACATCCCGGCCTCCAACGTCATTCTGAGCGTCGACGAGAAACCGCCCTACACCATCCGCCTGAAAGGTCTGCTGCGCGAGCAGGCCTTCAAGAAGGTGGACTTCACCATCGCCACCGAGCTGAACACGGTGCCAGGCGCCAAGAGCTTCACCATCAACGACCGGCTCACCAACAACGGCGACTATCCGAAGGAATACCAGCGCTCTACCACAGCAACTTTCGGCCCCCGCTGATGGAGAAGGACGCAAAATTTGCCGCGCCAGTGCGTGAGGTCTCACCCTTCAACGACTATGCTGGCAAGCTGCTGTCCACCTGGCAGACGTACCAGGACCGCACCAAGGACTTCGACGAGGTGGTCTACAACGTCTTCCCGTATGGCGACGAGAACGGCAACACCCTGACCATGGTGCACAACGCCGCCGGCACGCTGGGAGCCTCCATTGCCTACAACGTGAATGCACCGCCCGCCTTCTCGCTGTGGAAGAACATGGACACCGATGCGCAAGGCTACGTGACGGGCATGGAACCGGGAACCAGCTCGTACAACCGCAAGTACCAGCGTACCTGAACTCGTGCCCACCATCGGCCCGAAGGAGCACCGCGACTTCATCCTCACCTACTCGCTGCTAGACGGCAAGGACACAGGATGCGGCGCTCAAGCGCATTGCTGACATCCAGAACGGCCGCAAGACCACCGTGCGCGAGACGCCCCCGGTGACCTCCGGCGCACAGGTGATCGGTCGCTGAGGGGATTGAAGGCCCGGCCTGCCCCTGAGTGGTCGACAACCGGACAGGCATCACCCGGCCAAGCGCAGCCCTGCCGCTTCAACAGCCGCGCGGATGATGATGTTCGTGGTCAGCGCAGCCGCTTCCCAATGCGGCATGTGGCCGATGCTGGGCAGCAGGTGGCGCCGTGGCCGGCGGTGCGTTGAGTGCATGCCGCGGGAATGACGGCATCCTCGCGGCCATGCACCAGCGTGACGGGCGCGCTCAGGCTGGCCAGCGTCTCGACGATGGAGCGGCTCTGCTGGCCCGTGATGTCCACCACGTCATCCACCAGCCGATAGAGCTGGGCCTGCGCCGCCAGCAGGCGTGCCCGCATGGTCCGCACATAAGCTGCCGAGCTGCGATAGTAGCCACGGTGAGCGCTTCCAGCGTCGGGCCAACGCGCCGTCATCCGCCGCCTCAATGACGGACACCGGAAGTCGTGGTTGACCTCCTCGCCCAGTCCGCTGGGCGAGAGCAGCACCAGTCCGGCCAGCCTGCCCCCCTTTCCAGCGATGCCGCCAGCGCCGTGGCCACCAGCGCCCCGGAAGGAGTGACCCACCAGCAGCAACTGTTGCCCATCCTGCAACGCTTCACCGCCTTCACGGGCCCTGCAGGACGCCGGGAGGCGAGGGAGACGCTAAGCCAGCGGCCTCAGCACGGTGAGGAACCCTCATCCTGCATCACCAGCCTGCGCCGAAGCACCCTGCCAGCGTCGAGTGCCGCCCCTGATGGCCTGGGCCGCCTGTTTGGCGTATCCACCTCGGCCGTGCTTTGCCCGTGCCCCGGCAGGTCGGCAGCCAATACCTGCAGTCCGGCACGGGCCAGGTTCAACGCAGTGGCCGACCAGACATCGACGTCACCGAACATGCCGTGCACCAGCACGACCATGGGCCAAGTCCCCTGCCCTCTTTCCGTCCCTGTTTCCGGCCTCGCCCGGGCTATCTGCCGCTGGCCAGTGCCCGGAGCCGGATGTCGCCGAACGGCGTGCCGTGATGCGATGTCTCAACCATGGCTGCACCCGCTCCCGGCGCCCTGCCACTCCGCCCATTGGTTCACCTGTCCCACGCCTCGCCCTGCTGTTACGGCCACGGCCGCTCCCCGTCCCACCATCATTCCCGCCCCGGGTCCAAGGTGTCGTCCTCCGTGCGTTCCGGGAAGGTCCGCTGCACCAGCGCCGGGTCCAGCCAGCGGCCGAACTTCCTCCCACTTGCGGCATGAGCCCGGTCTGCACGAAGCCCAGCCGCGCGTGCAGCCGCAGCGAGCCCGCATTGCTGGCATCGATGGCGCCGACCATCACGTCGAACGCCCTGCGCCTGCGCCAGCGGGAACAGCGCCCGGATGAGCGCCGTACCCAGCCCACGCCCGCGCTGGTCCAGTCGGACATGCACGCTGTGCTCCACCGTATGCCGATAGCCGGACCAGGAGCCGCGGAACGGGCCAAAAGTGGCATAACCCAGCACGCGGGAAATCGGAGTGTCTCCCTGTAGTTCGAGTGCCTGCGAGGCACTGTGGTTCACCTGAGCTTCCGAAGGCTGCCATGGAGAAGCAGCCCTGCCATCAGGGTAGTTCGTCTCCTCAGCCACCAGCACCGGAAAGCCACCTTCCCGGCGCGCCTGAAACTGTGCCGTGCGCTCGTCCAGATCGACCGGCGTCTCGGCATAGACCGCCGTGGACGTGGCAATCAGATCGTTGAAGATGGCCAGAATGGCTGGCAGATCATCAAGACGCGCCGGACGGATGATGAATGAGGGGGGCATGGACAAGCGGGCGCCCGGGTGGTTAGCCAATCAGGCTAGTCAGGCCGGGCAGACAGCACCGGAAAAAGGGGGCACAGCGGATGGCAGCCTTCCGGATGCCTCCGACAGGACAAACGACGTCATGAAAGGCTCAATCAGCGGGCGATGTCACCTTCAGCGTCACGCCGACGATGAAGGCACCGGCATGGCACTCATATTCGGTTGTGCTCTTGAACTCGCGCTTCTTGTAGTAGCTGACGAGGTTGACCACCTTCGTTCCGCCAACATCCTTGGCCGATTGCTGAAACTGCTGACGGCCGACAGGAAGGCCCAGTGGCAGGCGTCAACATCGCTCTTGCCAAAACCATTGGTCTTTCTGTTGCTGACCATGTCGGCCTGCAGGATATTGTCGCCGCCATCACCATGCCCAAAGACCAGAGCAATGCTCGGATCAAGGATTTCCTTGGCAGAACCTTTCTTGCCGACATAGTTGAGGGCCTCCTTGATGGGCAACAGCAGCTTGGTGTCACGCGCCTGCACACCCGTGGCGCTGCACAGACGGCCAAGCCCACGGCCAGCAATGTCAGGGACCTCTTCACGGTTCTACCTCTTGAAATCGACGGCTCTGGTCCATGACGTGCACAAGCCCCCCGCCTGGGCAACCAACAGGCGTTCGCATCGGGGCATAATCTCGGTCCCCCTTTCCCGGAGTCCATCACTTTCCACCCGCCATGAACGCTACGCAACAGATGGCCGCCTTCCGCCCCCAGATGCTGTCCTATGCAGCACGTCAGCTGGGCGATGACGAGCTGGCCGAGGACGTGGTGCAGGATGCCTTCGTGGCGGCCTTCGACCGAGCAGACGCCTTTCGCGGGGAGGCCGCGCTCAAGACCTGGGTCTTTGCCATTCTCAAGCACAAGATCACCGATGCCCTGCGCGGCCGCTATCGCCGTCAGTCACGCGAGGTCAGCTACGTGCATGACGAGGATCCGGAGGGCGACGATCTGGAAGCCCTGCTGTTCCGGGCGGATGGCCACTGGGAACAGGACGCAGGCCCCGGCACCCTGGACTCGCCCGAGCAGCTGTGTACCAACCGTGAGTTCTGGCAGGTGCTGCAGCGCTGTCTGGACGGGCTGCCCGGCATCCAGGCCCAAGTCTTCATGATGCGCGAGCACCTGGGGCTAAGCACGCAGGAAATCAGCACCCAGACCCGGCTCACCGGCCACAACATCAACGTGATGCTCTACCGGGCACGCCTGAAGCTGCAGAAGTGCCTGCAGCAGAACTGGCTGGGCGATGACGGCGCCCGCTCCCCGCGAACCCGCAAGACGGACGGTCACGCCGTATGAAGTACGAAGCCCCCGCCAACCGGAAATGCCTGCGCGTGACCCGGCTGATTTCCGAAGCCCAGGACCAGGACGATGCGCTCACGCTGGCAGAACGGATGAGAGTGCGGCTGCATCTGCTGTTCTGCGCCGATTGCCGCCATTTCAGGCGCAACACCGAGGCGCTGCACCAGATCATGAAGCGCTATGCCGACATCAACGAGGACGGCCAAGCAGCGGGCAGTGACGCTGCGCCCCGAGATGCCGGCGATGCGCCGCCCTGCGCAAGCCAGTCCCCTGAAATGACGAAGGGCCTCGTGACGAGGCCCTTTTCGGTCTGAACGCAGGCTTAGTGCGCCTTGCGATGCAGCACGACTCCCAGCAACGCATCCAGGCTGATCCGGCCAGCCCCGAAGAACATGAGCGGCCGCAGCATGACCGACGAAGATCAACGGCAGCTTGAAGTTGCCATGGCCATCGTCGGTGATGACATAGCCACTGCGCCAGCTCGGCCAGCGAATGCCATTCGGCCGGCCAGTGCACAGCAGCCGTGGCCACCACCGTGACCACCCAGAAGCGCTGTGGGCAAAGAAGCGCGTGCCCAGCCCCAGCATCAACGCGCGCCTCCGACGATCTCGAACCACATGGCCAGCTGCCAGTTCAGCTCGGCCGGCAGCCGGTTGAACGGGAACAGGAACTGCTCCTGGATGTCGGCAAACCAGTTCTCTCCACCCAGCTTCTCCAGGCCGGAATCCAGGAACTCCCAGCCGATCAGCAGGCGCAGGAACAGAAGCCCCACCCAGGGTGCAAGACTGTCGAGCGCACGACGGACACGGCAGGGTGGCCGCGACAGCCCGCAGCGTCCGCCCCCGCCTTCGCCATCCGGGGCAGAACCGGCGGGGTTGGAACAGGAAACACGCATGATCATCTCCAGATGAATGTCGGAAAACGCGGGATTAGCCGGCCGCCACGGACTGAGCGGTGCCCGGCGCAGCAGCAGCTCCTCGGCCAGCCACTGCTGTTGCAACGACGCAACATGCTCCGCCAATTCATCCGCTACCAGCCCCCAATGGGAGGCCAGCTGCTCACAGGCTGCCCGCCAGTCGCAGCCGTTGTCCCGCAGGGCATCCAGCAACTGCGCGGCTGCCGGGGTCAGCACGTTGAAGCGCACCTGGTGCTGGCGGTCTCGGTATACCGCCACGAAGGTGGTGGCTGGCACCACCTCGGCGTCCTCGGCGCCAATGGTGTGGACAGGCAGGCATATCCACCCAGCTGCAAGGCCGGACACAACGCCAGCCCCTGCGGACCGACGCGAAGCGGTACGTCCGGTGCCGTCTCCACGGCCAGCTCCAGCCACCGTAGTGCGCCAGCTCAGCCAGCCGTGGAGGCAGGACTCATCGGCAGGCGAGTCCTCTGCCTGCAGAAATCCACGAAGGCCTTCGGGATCTCGTGAAAGAACGGTGAGTGTGCCAGCGCCCTTCTGCAAAGAAGCGGTCGATGAGCCCTTCCCAGCGTGACGTGCCGACCAGCTCCTGACACAGGGAAAGCACTGATGGATGAAGCTCCCGATGTTGTTGCAGCAGCGAGACGTGAGACATCGATGCGGCGCGGCTCCGTGCCTGTCGGTCGCGGTACGACGCCGGGTTGCCGGAAATAGTTCGACCAGTCGCCCTGCATGCGGGCAAGACCGGGGGCTGACGACGCCTGGCCAACACCCGCCCGGGGTGCGTCCGGTGCGGGCACAGCATCCGATCCTTGGGCCTCGATCGGCCCCTGATTAGCTGTCATGGCACCAGCACTCCCCTGATCCTGCCGGGCACCACGTTCCGTTCCCGCCGCCCCGTTTCCAGCGGCGGCCGATCCGGGCACCTCGATGCCGGTCTTCTCCATGCCAGCCTTCCCGACCTCGGCCTGCATTCGCGCCGCGCGACGCGCCGAGGCCTCGCGCTGCATCCGGTCGATGGTGCCGACTTCATCTACCAGCTCGGCCAGCGGCGGGAAGTTGAAGTCCCGTTCCAGACAGCTGGGAATCGCCACCGGGTCCAGCCCGGCGTCGACCAGCCGGTCATAGGTAAATTCCAGCAGCTGCCAGACCGGATCGATCACCGGCATGCCGTGCGTGTCGATGATCAGTCCATCGTCTTCGACGTGATGGCCTGCGACGTGCATGTAGCAGGTGCGCTCCAACGGCAGCTGCTGCATATATTCGTAGGGGTCGAAGCCGTGGTTGCAGCTGTTCACGTAGACGTTGTTCACATCCAGGTGCAGCAGGCAGCCCGCTTCCTTCACCACCTCGCGCACGAAGGTGGCGTCATCCATCTCGGCGCCTTCGGGCGCCGCGTATGCTGGCATTCTCGATGCCGATCTGCTCGCCCATGTAGTCCTGCACCTGGGCGATGCGCTGCGCCACATGGCGCACCGTCTCGTAGGTGGCGGGCAGCGGCAACAGGTCATAGAGCTGCCCTTCGTGCCCGCACCACGACAGGTGCTCGGTGTAGAGGGAGATCCGGTAGGTCCGCATGAAGGCCTTCACTTCGGCCAGAAGCTGCATGTCCAGACCGTCACTGCCCCGGTGTTCAGCGACAGGCCATGACAGGCCAGCGGCCGGTGCTCGCTGATTGCCGACAGATCCCGCGAAAAGCGTCCGCCCAGTCGGCTCCAGTTCTCAGGCGCCACCTCGAAGAAGGCCACCACGTCCATCGTGCCTGCTTCCAGCATGGCCAGCGTGTCGGCCAGCAGGCTCCGCCGCAGGCCCAGCCCGGCACGATGCAGCAACCGGAACATCCCGGGAATCTCTCGTCATGACTCTTCTCCCTTTTCATGCCTCACCTTCACCCTGCATGACCCGGCCTGCGACCCCAGTAGCCGGCAGCCGGACCCGGGCTGAATGATTCGGAACACGCCCGGACGCGCCGGGCGTGACAGAACTCGTCATCGTGCAAGGCGGTCGGCGAGCGACCGCCCCACGATGGATGGCTCAATGACTTACTTCATCTTGCGGTTGCCGCCGCACGCCGCCTCGCCGCACCGGCCTTCCATGCCCTTGCTGGCTTTGGCAGGCTTCTCGGTCTTGGCAGGGCTTGTTGCCCTTCTCGGCGCCGCACGAACCTTCCTTGGTCTTGGCATTGTTGCTACCGCAGGAACCTTCACGGCTCTTGCATTGGCGCCGCAGGAGCCTTCACTGGGTCTTGGCGTTGCCGCCGCAGGCACCTTCCGGGGCCTTCTGGTCGGCAGCAGCCACCTGATAGCCCTGGGACAGGCTCTGCGCTGCAAACACCGGCGTCGAAGCCATGACGGCACCCGTGGCCACCGCACCGGAAAGAAGCGCTGCAAATTTCTTGCTCATGAGGATCTCCAAAGTTCCAGACATGGAACGCAAAGTTGGAAAAGGACGCGGGCAGCACCGCGCTGCGCCGACTTCCGTATGGTCGCTGGATTCCTGAAAACATTACGCTAGTAACGAAATTTATTTTTGTTGAAATATCGTTTCCATGAAAAAGATCCCTCCACGGGATTGCCTGGGCCAGACGCGCACGGCTCGCCTCCGGACCTTGCCCGCATGCGTGGATGCAGCACGGCTCATGCGTGCAGGGGCTGCGAAGCACAGGAGCGTCGCCGCGGCAGGACTCGCTGGCATGCTCAGTGCAGCACACAAGGGGCGGGCGCTCATGGGGGGCTGCCTGACGCAGGCGTACAACGCGGATGCCAGGACGGGGCGCAAGTCCAAGACGGGGCGCAAGGCCAAGGCGGGGTTCAGGATCGGTCCTTCGAAGCGGAACATGCCACCACGAGGCCCGAATGGGTTTGGCGTCACTTCAGCCAACCCTTGTACGAACGAGATGTCCGTCTGAAATCATTACCTTGTGAACGAGTTTCCGGAAAGCGATTCCGCGAAATAATTCCCGCAGACAAGGGCGATGAATACCGCCATGAGAAACTGCGACGTGCCAGAATGAAGGCCGTTGCTCATGATGAATTTCGTTCAGCTATTCATCATTATCAGAATCTCGACATCTGATTCACAGGGGCTCGACCCTGAGCCCAAGGCTTCTTGATAAAAAGAGTCAACCCAAAAGGCGAGAAAAGCTTTTTATAATCATCCGAATCGGCAGTGGCCAAACAAACGGCAAACAACGCTGTGCGATACGGATATTTTCATGAAGGCATGGAATGACGCCATGGGGGCTGCCCATCCACGACGGAAGCAACCACCTTCTGGACGTCATCAAGCCCAAACGTTAAAAACAACAATAATTATCTTCCCGGCGATTGCTGCCCGCCTCTCCTTCGAGATGCGGGCGGTTTTTAGTGCGTCCGAAATTACTGACCGGCGACAGTCGCTGCGCTTATCGAGCAGCTCGACCGAAACCCGACGGTCCGGCTGCAGGCACTGCACGGTCTTTTTTCTGCACCCGCAGTGTCACGGTGGCAACCACGGGAGAAATCTTCGTGGCCCCCTCATGGCGCGAACTTCCATGGGCAGATGCACACCCAGTCGCTGCAGCTCATCACGCACCGTCACGGCACGTCGCATGGACAGGCGCTCGTTGTAGGCACGATTACCCAGGCGGTCGGTATGCCCCATCAGTTTCAGGGACCTGATGTTCGTTCGGCCCCGGCCCTTCAGCACCTCGGCAAAGTCCATCAGCTTCTGACGATCTTCGGGCAGGATGTCGGCCACGCCCGAACGGTCGAAGCGGAAACGCACATCCAGTGTCGGCATGGCGGGCGCCTCGATCACCGGGGCGGGCACAGCCGGCTTCTCGACGGGGGCTGCAACGACCTGCTTGGGCTTGCACTGGGCGGCCAGTTTTTCAGCCTCTTCCGTCAGATCTTCAGCAATCTGGATATAGGGGCTGGCATGGCGCCAGCCACCTTGGCGAATCTCGTTGCCTGCATGCACCAGCTCCACCTCGGCACACGCCAGACGTTGGGCGGCACACTGCATGCCTTCGGTGTCCTGACGCAGGCGGTCACGACGCGCCCAGAGATCGTCACGCAGGCGGCGTGCATCATTGACCAGCGGCGTTTCGCTGACGTCCGGATTCTGACCGGCCTCCAGCTGGTCCAGGATGCCCTGGGCCTGCGCCAGCGAAGCCCGGGGGAACCCGCCACGATCATTGCGCGTGTATTCGTGGAAGCTCACGTCCAGCCAGCACTGGGCCTTGGCCAACGCATAGCTGCCCAAGCGGACACCTTTCCGGGCGTTGAGTTCCGCGATGCGCGCCTGCGTGTCCCTGATAGATGCCACCGATCACGGGCAATCTGCGCATCTTCCATCTTCTGGAACGGCGTGTAGGAGCCCGTGTCGGCAGTCATTTCCGGCCCGCCATCGACCGGAAACCCTGTGCACCTGCATCCGGTCCTTGTTGGCCTCTCCGTGCGTACCGGCGCAGGCTCCCAGCATCAGCGACAGCAAGATGGTGGCAGGTGCGCAATGTCGGCGTGACTTCATGGTGTAAGCAGCGGTCAGGCACAAAGCCCCGGCAGCGTCGCAGCGTGCTCGGCATGCATCGGCATGACCCATCCTGTTCCTGTGGTTGGACTGATGGCACAAGGTTAAGACACGCCTTTTTCCCCCTCTCACCCGCCCCGACAGGTGGGCCACAAGGCCCGACATGCTGGTGGAAATGGCCGGTTGCTCGCTGCCTGGGTGCGACATCCGGACCTGAGCTCTCGCTGGTCCGGACATGCGCCAGAAAGACGAACCCCGTGCCGGGACACATCCCGGCACGGGGTTCGATGGACCGGTGCCCCCTGCCCGGCCGGTGAGCCGGGCGAGGAGCGAACTACCCGATCAGAACGGAGCCTTCTCCGAGGGGTTGATGCGGATCATCCGGGACTTGGACGGCACACCCGCCTTGTTGAAGGCAAACACATGGTAGAAGCCCGGAGGCGTCAGGTACTTGTTCTTCGGCAGTTCGATGTCCAGACCGTTACCGTTGACGCGGAACTTCACTTCGTTGAAGCGCTGTTCCATGTCGAACGAGTGCGTGACGGCGCCCGTCTTGACCAGCGTGACCCGGGCGATGTCGTTGGCATCGGCGGTCTCGATGTGGAAGGTGCTGGCCGGCTCGGCCACCATCGCCACGGCGCCACTGCCAACCTCACCCTTCAGCACCGGACGCTTCGCCAGCGTACCGTCGGCATTGAACAGGTACGGCGGACGGTAGATCTGGGCGTTCAGGTTGTCGACCGGACCCGGCTGACCACCACCGGTGGACAGGACCGTGGCATCCGGCAGCAGCAGGTCACGCTGTGATAGAGGCGTTTCTCGCTGATGTTGGCGCCCGGCGTCCACTGACGGGTGTCGGGGTTGAAGAGCATCGTGGCGTAGTTGATATCGCCCGCATCCTCGTTGATGGGCTCTTCGACGTCGACCAGCAGGTTCTTGGTCGAACCACCCGAGACCAGCACGTTGCCGTCGGCCAGGACCGTGGCAGTGCTCCAGTGGTAGGTCTTGTCCAGGGCCGGCATGTCGAACAGCTTGGGACGATCGCCATTGATGTCGATCAGCGTGGCCTTGGACGGACCGCCGTTGTTCATGTTGCCGGTCATGTCACCGCCACCGAACTGGAAGATCAGGCCCGGACGAACCATGACGGCCGTGGAGGTGGCCTGCCAGCCGCGGTAGAACTCCCAGTCCTCCTTGCCGTCTTCGGTGATGCGCGGGTAATCCCAGTGGGCACCCAGCATCTTCACCGAGCCCTTGCCGGCATTGCCATACGGATCAATCTCGTACATGAAGTGCGGGTCGAAGCCGAAGATCTTGCCGTTCGGGGCAACGAAGTTGCGCGGATAGTTGTTCTCGAACGCGGCCATCTCGTTGAGCCGACCTTGATCTTGGCCATCGTGTCGATGGTCAGCGCCTGAAGGTGCTGCTCGGCCTTGCGGGATCTCGGTGCCTCGCCGTCGGTACCGCCCCGGATGTAGACCTCACCGGTGGGCAGCGTGGTGGCCGTGCCGTACCAGCGCGGCAGCGTCATGTCGTTGCGCGCGGGGGTCAGCAGGTTGCTGGTCGGATCGAAGATGTTGACATCCTTCACGCCACGGTTGGTGACGCGACCATCCTTCAGCAGGTCACCACCAGGATCATCATCCGGCCATCCTGCAGCAGGATCTGCGCCGAGACAGAACAGGAAGGTCTTGGTGGAGTTGAGCAGCAGCATGTGACGCATCGTCCGTGCCCAGCTCGGGATCCCACACGTCGTAGCGGAACTGGCTGTCCTGCCGGACGTTGTAGTCCGTACCGTAGGTGAGCACCCGACCGTCGGCCGTGATGGCGGCATGGATGGAAACCACCGGCCAGTTCACCTTGGGCAGCCATTCACCCGGGTCTTGCGTGCCTGCTGTTCGGCAGACGTGGTGGGCGTGACAGGCTTGACCGGCTCGGCAGGCGTGACCGGGGCAACCGGCGCGACGGGCGGCTTGGGAACTTCAGGTGCGGTTTGAGGCGCAGGCTGAATCACCGGCGGCACGGGGCGCACGGGAGCAACCGGCGCAGCGGCGGTACCGGTACCCGAGGTGCCGTTGGCAGCAGGCGTGGTCGGCTTGGTATCGGCAGCCGGACGGGTTGCAGCGGCATCGGTCGAGGCCGTTACCCGACGGGGTGGAGGTATTGGCCGAGGCGTTGCTGCCCGACTGCGTGGTGGTATCCGTCGAGGCGATGGTGTTGCCAGCACTGCCCTAGGTACCCGTGCCGGTAGCGGTGGGGCCAGGGGTGGCCGCACCGGAATCACTGCCGCCACCGCCGCATGCAGCCAGTACGGTCAGCACGGCAAGCGAGGCAAGCTTGAAGGAAGGCGTAGAGACTCTCATGGCGATCAATCCAAACGAGTGAAAGACGTCCGTCGGAAAATCCGGGATGACCCCGGAAAGCGCTGGACTCCCTGTCGCGGACATGCGCGGGGTGCAGGTGCTGCGTGACAGCCGGTTCCGACACCGCGCATCGGAGACTGTCGGCATCATCCTCCAGCGCCGGCTTTTTCACGCTCGAAAAATTTCACGTTTGCATCGATCTGGCAGGCGACCATTTCCTCCCCGTGTGCCATGGGCATGCCTGACGCAGGCCGAGACCCTGACATGAAGCACAAAAAGGGCCAACGCCTGACAACAGGCAGTTGGTCCTGTGACCCAGGACCGACAGGGGCTCCGAAAGGAAGAACGCGATCAGCGCGCCATCAGGCAGCAGCCTTGGGCTGATCTTCAGCCTTGGCAGGCTCTGGCGGCCTTGGCCTCCGGGCTGAAGCGCGTGCCGGCACGGAACTCGTCGACCAGACGGTCGGACGAGCGCAGCGCCAGAGCAACCAGCGTCATGGTCGGGTTGTTGGACGACGAGGTGGAAGACCGACGAACCCGCGATGTAGAGGTTCTCCATGCCATGAACCGTGCAGGGTGCGGTCGACCACGCCTTCGCGCGGCGAATCGGCCATGCGGGTGGTACCCATGTGGTGGTAGGTACCTTCCATGTCAGCCGGCCAGCCCACGTCGTTGATGCGCGGCCCCAGGGTGACCTTGGCGATCTTCTGTCTTCCAGCTCGCGTGCCAGCAGCTCGAAGGAGGTGTCGACCGTATCCTTGACCCGCTGGTTGAGGCGCCAGTCGATCTTGGTGCGGCGCATGCCCAGAGCATCGACGTCGTCGCTCAGCATGACGCGGCTGTTCGGATCCGGTTCCGGCTCGGCGATCAGCTCCATGGTGACGTAGCGCACCAGCTTGAGCGAGCCCGTGGTGTGCGCCACCGAGTAGGTGAGCGAGTCCATCGGGTGCGAGAAGATGTGGCCGAGGTCGGTGCCCAGACCCACGAACGGCGACCATTTGCCGCGCACGCGCTGACGCATGCGATACAGCGCCCGGACCACGTCGGTGCCCTCACCCGCGTACAGCGAGCGGAACCACATCTGAGCGTCGAGGATGCCGCGCCCTTCTGGACCTCGAAGGGGATGCGCATCTGGCCGGAGATGTCCACGCCACCGATCTTGACCTTGTTGACGATGCAGTGGAACTTGATGTCGAACAGCGGGTTGTTGCGGTACGGCTCGGCAAAATCGACGATACCGTTCAGGAAACGGGGTGATCCCGGAAGTAGCGACCGACAGTCATAGCGGTTGCCGATGCCGGCGCTCTGCTGACGGTTGGAGGCCAGCAGCAGGCGGGCGTTCTCGATACCGCCCGAGGCCAGCACGAAGACCTTGGCTCGGACCGTGGCCGACACGCCTTCAGCGTGCGGATCTTGGCGCTCACCGCGCCGCCCCACGGGCTGCACTGCAGCTCGACGACGTTGGCCTTGATGTAGACCTTGACGTGCTTGGCCGCCTTGAGCTCGCTGCGATAGGCTTCGCCCATCTTCAGCGGGGGACTGTACTGGGAGATGATCTCTTCAACCTTCTTGGGGTCGAAGGGGTAGCTGGCGGCCTGGCCGACAGTCCCTCGAGGCACCATGGGTGGCCTCGCCGGTATTGCCCACCCAGTGGGCAGGGTCGTAATCGTTGGACGGGACCTGCAGGATGGCATGCGAGCGCTGGTAGAACGGCTCCGGTCAGCGACCGATGGGCCAGCCGCTGGCATTCACCCACGAGCGATGCTCGAACGCGCTCTGATCCCAAGGACGGCAGAAACCGCCCCAACAGTTGCTGCTGCCGCCCAGGAAGCGGCTGCGAGTGCCATCGGAGAAGTCGTAGGGGATGCCCACGCTGGGGCCCCGGTAAAGGTCGGCAGTGGCTTCATCACGGGAAAGGCCGCCGCTCTCAGCACGACGGTGTCGATGCCGGCTTTCTCCAGCTCCAGCGCCATGGAGATGCCTGCAGCGCCGCCGCCGACGACTACAGATCTGGGTTTGAATGACGGAGCCCGAGGCCAATTCGTTGGTGTCGATCAGCATGGATGGTTCCTTCTGGGGACGCAGTGTTGCGAAGGCAAGCACCTGACATTGAAAGGAAAACGTCTGTCATCCTCTGGATGAGGGGCGGCGCGCGTCTGGCGCGAATGTCAGGCACCCTTGGACTGTTTTGGCAGTTTTTTGCAGTATAAGCCCCGCCGCCTTGTAACGCGACGCCGACTTTGCTTCAAACCTTGACGTAATGCACACAACCAAAACAAGACATTACGTCGGATCGTACTATCGTTGCACAACGTTGTCTATAGACAACAAACTAAAGAAGTAAGGTTGTAAAGCTCCGCGCCTTTCTGTGTTATTTACAACACTTGGCCGACCAAGTTCGGGCCTGAGCAGCCAGGCGGCATGCAAGCCCGCCCGACGGGCCGCCAGCACATCCAGCTCCAGATCGTCGCCAATATGCAGGGTTGCCTCCGGCTCGACACCCGATGGGCGTCACAGGCGCATGAAAGATGCGGGGTCGGGCTTGGTTGCGCCGAAGGCGGGACGCGCTGATGCTGGCGCTGAAATATGGGCCCAGCGGGTGCGATGGACATCGGCATTGCCATTGGTGATGGCGGCAATGTGGTAGCGGCTGGCCCGAGAGGCTGTGGATCCTTCCACTTCGGGCGAGGTGTCACCCGCTGCCGTGCTCCAGAAAGACGGCAAAGGCGGGGTCGGCAAGCGCAGGGTCTTCGTGAGTTCGGTCAGCAGGTCATGCAGGAGCCGGCGTCAGCCAGCCAGCTCATGTCATGGGCATGCTCGGGGTATTGGGACTCGAGGCGGACGCTGACGACTGCAGCCAGCGTCTGCGCTGTCAGGCGCGCGCGGGCGCGAGCCACCGACCAGCTCGCGCTCGGCTTTCGCCAGTGCGGGCAGTACCGGCCACAGCGTATCGTCGAGTCCAGCGTAATGGCACTGATGCGGAACGGCCCACCGCCCTGCCTCGTCACTTCTGGTACTTCAGAAGCAGGGTCTCGTATTCCGGAGAGGATCTTCTCCCACTGGAACTCGGCTGAAGTAGCTCACGCGAGGCCTTGCGCATACTGTCGAGACGGGTGGGATCGGCGGGATGGCGTCGAGCTGCGTGGCAAAGCCAGCTGCGCCGTCGAAGAAGGCGGCACGGCCGGCCACCCAGCGGTTGGAAGCGGTTGTCGTGGGCGATGACGGCATTGCCGGCGCCCAGCGCCTCGACCGGCGACGGGTTGGTGCCGCCCACCGCGTGACCGTGCACGTGGGCCGCGGAATGCGAAGCGCAGCGCCCGAACCACCTTCTTGTCGTAGATGGCGCCCGGAACATCACTCGTTGCCGGCAGCCGCCTTGACGGGCCTGATGATAGGCATTGCCGTCTTCATGCCTTGCCCAGCACGGCCAGCTTCATGCCCGCGGCTTGCGCGAGAAGCCTCGACGATTTCCAGCAGCGAGTTCCCGGACTGGCCCGGGCGATGACGCTGAGGTAGCGGCCGGGCTCCAGGCCCAGGGCCGTCACCGGGGCGGTGTCGGCCGAGCGGATGTCCTCGGCGCCATAGGGAATGACGGTGATGCGCTCGGGGCTGGTACGCCGGGACAGGTGGACCTTGATCCGGGGTGATCGGTCACGAGGTGGTTGCCCAGCCGGGCACCCGCCCATTCATTCAGGTAGAACCGAGCCTGGGACCGGCGCCCCACTTGGCGCGCTGCCACTCGATGCCGTCCATGTTGATGACGTTGGGCAGGCGTGCCATGCGCAGCAGCGTGCAGAAGATGGCGGTGTTGTAGCCGAGCGTGAGGCAGGGTTCACCGGCCTTCTGGGCGTGGCGGGTGGCGATCCAGTCGAACTGGATGGTGCCTGCCGGGCCAGCACAGTCGACGGGATGTTGATGCGGTGGACACCTTCCCGGTGTGTCTTCGGTGATGGGGCCGGTCCCGTCGATCTGGCAGTAGACGGTGACCTTCCAGCCCTTCTTCACCAGATAGAGCGCCAGGTATTCGGCAAAGGTCTCGAACCCGCCATGCGCTGCCGGCACGCCACGGATGCCGAGGATGCGAAGCGCAGGCGCGGAATGGGCGGACACGGCCGAAGACGCGGCCGCAGTGTTGGGCACGTTGCTCCCAAAACTTGACCTCCAGCTCTCGATGAGACGGTTTCGATGCCTTCAATATACCGCGTGCGGTTGAAATGGGTGGCGCAATGAACGCGGGCCTTGCGCCCCATTTCGGCGATGTCGGCGTCGGAACGGGCAAAGACGTCGGCCAGCACGCCAGCCAGGGCGTCGACATTGCCACTGGGAAAGACCCAGCCGATCTCGGGTGATCATTTCCGGGATGCCGCCGATGTCGGCGCCGACGACGAGCTTGCCGCTGGCAAAGGCCTCGAGCACGCTCATGGGGGCGTTCTCCTACCCTCGCTGGGCAGCACCAGCGCCCGCGCGCCTGATCTGGTTCCAGGGCATCTCCAGAACAGAGCAGCCATTTCGATCCGGTCTGGTGCCCGCATGGCCTTGAGTTCTTCTTCCGGGGGCCTGTGCCGGCCACGCGCAGCTTGACGCCTGCGGCAGCCGCCCCGGCCGGTGGCCACGCCCTTCTCGGGGCAGGCGACCGGCAAACAGCACGTAGTCACCCGGCTCGTGGGAGGGGGTAGAGCGTTGACGTCGACGTAGTTGAGACGTGGGTGACCTGCCACTCAGGCCAGCCCCATTCGATGAGCTTGTTGCGGTAGAAGTGCGAGGGGCGACCACGCCTCAGATACTTCTGCCGGTGTTCATGGTGCGGCTCAGGCCCGATTCCAGCATGACGATGGCGCTGGCGCCGAGCGAGTTGCGCACGCAGCGGTGGCGCAGCACGTTGATGACCGAACCGTCCTTGCAGCGCTCGCAGACCCCGGTGCTGTGGAGCATCTTGTAGCCGGGCAGGCGATCTTCAGGTCGTGTGCGGTGAGCACCGACGGGATGCCACCTCGTGCAGCACGGGCAGCACCGAGGGCGAGAGGTGGTGGTAGATACAGTGCAGGTGCGCCACGTCAGCCGGGAAGACCTTGAGCAGCTTGCGCAGCTTGTCCTGCGCCTCGAAGGAATAGATGGCCTTGGACGCCTTGACCAGCTTGTCCTGATGCCGTGCGCGTTGCCGAATTCCAGCTCCTCCACGAAGTACTCGCTCCAGCGCGAGGGCATGTTCTTCGGGTGGTGCATGGACATGACGGCCGTTTCCCAGCCGAGTTCCTGGAAGAGCGCGTCATGCTCCAGGTAGACGACGTCGGACCACCACGACGATAGTGGTAGGAGTTCAGGGAAAAGAAGGCGGGGGTGTGGTTTTCATGAGGCAGCCATTCTATAGGGGCGTCCCGGGTTGCGCAGTGCGGTAGTGTGCGCCCGCCCCACAGGAAGCGCCGTTCCGGCGCCAGCGGTGGCCCGTCCGTCAGAGCGGCCCTCCGGGCGGCGTCTCAAGCGTTGCAATATGACAACGTAACGTTCTTGCCGCACGTTTTGTGGATTTTTGGGATGAACGCCAACAAAATCAACGCATTGAAGGCATTTTTCCCTGACAATCCGCGACGCCCAGTCATGATCAATCGCAAATTCTGTTTCAGGACCGTTACCTCCGGGAACGATTTCGGCGCCCCGCCCTGCCGGCCGGTAGCATAGGCCGGAAGTCGGGCTACCCCCCGACGACGCGAGCATGATGACCGGACAGGACGGCTGAACCGGCAGCCGGATCCGGGCGGCAATCCCGATGAACCTCGTTGAGCAGTTCTTGCAGCAGCCATGAAGCCCAAGATCGTTTTTGTCGTGATGTCGGCCATCCACAGCCCTGAGTCGGTGGCCCAGCTGCGCGCGCGCCTGCCACACGGTGGTGGTGCACCGACTTCAGCCAGACGCCCGATTTCTCGGTGAACGAGCCCAACGTGCGCTTCGTGCCTGAGCCGAAGCGGACTGGCTGGGGCCATCTGGGCTCTCGAAGGCATCTTTCCATGCCATGCGCTATAGCCTGAGAACCTGGAGTTCGACTATCTCCAGATCCTGAGCCCAGACCTGCCTGCCGATCAAAGCCGGTGAAGTCCCCGGAAGTAGCGTGTGGCCTCGGGCAAGACGGACGTGGACTTCGCCCGGATCGACATGCATGGCGACGACGATGCGCTGATGTCGGTGTCGTACCGCGGCTTTGCGGGTGAGGAGAGCTTCCGCCACCGGCTGCTGCGCCGGATGATGGTGCTGTATTTCAACAATACGCCCGAACGGCGTGACTGGCCGGCGTGCAGCTCCGCACCGGCGGCAACCTGGATGCCAACGGGAAGCTCCGTCCGGGTGGCCCGGCTGGCACGCTTCGTCACGCGCCTGCTGGTGAACCCCACGCTGCGGCCATGTGTTCACGAAGGACTTCCTGCCCTTCTACGGCTCGATTCTGGTTCGGCGCCCGCCGCCGAGGTCGTGGCACTGATGCTGGGCGCTTCGCGCAGAAGGACATCCAGACGCACTTCCCCAAGCTGTGCATTGCCGACGAGTTCCTGATCCCGTCGATCATCAGCGCAGGGCGTGAAGAAGAAGGGCTTCAGTCCGGTCCGATGAACCACTGCATCGTCACCTTCATCGAGGCAAACCCGGCCTGGCTGACCGATGCCGACTTCGAGTTCCTGCAGAAGTCGCCGGCCTTCTTCGGCCGCAAGTTCCCGGATGACATCCACACGCCCATCCGTCGCCGCGTGCTGACCGAGCTGGTGGGGCTGACGCCGGAACAGGTTGTCCCGCCGGAAGACGACGCACCGGTGACGGTGGCCCCGGCCCGTGCCGTGGCAGCCGCCTGAAAACGGCAACCGGCTTCGAACAGCTCCCTGCTTTCGGCGGCCCCGTGCGGGCCGCTCATGCAAACCGGAAAGCACGGGGTTGCGCTGCACGCCATGCTCAGGCAGGGCACGGCAGGATGCCCCATGCGGCTGGAATACTAGCCGTCCATTCCGTCGAAAAGCGCCACACAACCGGCAAATGCGGGTAAAAAAACTTTAACTCGCCGCATCGCCCGTTGTCCTGACGCCAACCGTTCATCGGGGACAAATCGGCCTCACACAGACATGAGGCATGGTTTTACCGTATTGTCTCGGGTATCGGTAGTATCATCGACATGCTTTGAGTGAGAGACATCGGGCAGCAGAGTTGCAAAAACGCAACATTTTGCTGCCGTGTCCTGCCCGAACCCCAGACTCGTACAGGAGACGACCCTGCTCTCCATCATCATCATCTCCCGCACCGATCGAAACGATCGACAGGTGCCTGACCAGTGTCCAGGTGGCCACCAAGGCCGCCGGGCTGGACCGCTACGAGGTCGTTTTCGTCGATTCAAAGTCCACGGACGGCACGCCGGAGCGTGTCCGCGAGCGCCTGGGCAAGGACGTGACCATCGTCCATCTGTCCGGCCACACCAACGCCGCCATTGCCCGCAACGCGGGTACCGCCGTGGCCAAGGGTGACGCTTTCTTCTTCATCGACGGTGACATGGAAATCGGCCCCGATTTCCTGAAGGTCGCGCTTGGTCCCGATGGCCTGCCGCACCACAACGTCACCTCCGGGCAGCTGCCCGAGAGTTCTATTCACCGACCGGCAAGTTCCTGACCGACGGCCCGGACCGCTACAGGTGCGTGCCGACGGCTATCGGGTGGAACTGGGCGGCATCTCGCTCATCCGTCGCGAGGCCTTCGAGAAGGTCGGCGGCTTCATGACCGAAATGCGCGTCAACGAGGACCAGGAACTGGGCCTGCGGCTGTGCAAGGCGGGCTATGGCATCTATGGTTATGCCACGGTCATGGCCACGCACCACACGGTGGACTACTTCCAGTGGCACCGGCTGGGCCGCATGCTGCTGGACGGCAGCATGTGCTATCCGGGCGTGGTGTTCCGCCGTCACTGGATGAACCGGCACTACTGGCCGCTGCTCATCTCGCACCAGCGCCCCACCGCGGTGTTTGCCCTGTCCCTGCTGCTGGCGATCTTCGTGAGTCCCCGGTGGCTGCTGCTGTTCATCGGCTACATCGTGGCCAAGAACATCCGCCGCCCCTCGGCGTGAGCTTCCCTGCAGGATTTGGCAGGCACGGCCGCCCGCAGCTCGGGCTTCCTGATCGGTGTGCCCTTCTTCTATCCGCACCACATCGACAACAAGGACATCCACTACACGGTGGCTGAGTACCCGAACCCCGTGTGGAAAGATGGCCGTGCCAGCCACCCGCCCCGGAAGGCACGGAGCACGGAAAAACTGCGGCCTGAGGCGCGAAGGCCGGACGGTACCTCGTCAGGATCGCCTTCGGTCCTTGAAGCCGGTCCGGACATCATCCCCAAAGCGTCCTTGCTCCTGAAGCTCGGGCGCTTTTTCATGCGCGGTCATGCCCGCACATGCCCGCACATGCCCGGAGTCGTCACGCCCGTGATCCGTCATGCCAAAAAGAAGGCGCCCCTGAGGGGCGCTTCGGGGCGCACCGGACACCCATCCGCTCAGAGGGTGGTCGGTGCCTGTCGATGCCCTGCCGACTCAGACCGTCGGCGCGGCTCCACCATCGGCCGGAGGTGTAGCTCGGGCTGGCCGCCGCCGCGCTTGCGCTTGAGGACGGCACCGAAGATGCGAACTTCTTCCTGACGCGGACGCAGCACCAAGCCCAGCACCACCTGTGTAGACCAGCGAGGCCAGCACGACGCGCCACCACCATTGCGGGAAGACGTGATAGAGCAAGGTGGCTGCGATGAGCCCGATGCAGCTGGCAAACGCAGGCCAGGGATGTGCTCCGAGTTGACCTGATACGGGAAGCCCGTGCGCCGCAGCCAGTAGGCAACCATGATGTTGGCCAGCACCAGACCGACGCAGTTGGCGGCCGGCAGAGCCACGATGCCGAACTGCGGGGCCAGGCCACGCCCAGCAGAAGCGAAAGCCCGTGAACAGGTTGCTGAAGACGAGGAAGCCGTAGCGCTCGACCGTGTGCGAGAGGTTCTCCAGCGAATGCCGCCGTGGACTCCAGCGCCATTACCGGGCACATCATCAGGATGAGCAGGTTGGCATCGGAACCATACTTGCCCTTGGACAGCCACAGGTACAGGTCACCACCGCCCGCCGCAAAGAAGGTGGCGGCCAGCCGATCAGCACCGAGTTGACGGTGAGCGCCGCGTTGGCGACGGTCTCGGCCTCCGGTAGGAGCCGTTGGCCGAATAGCGCGCTGCCATCACCGGACGGATCATGCCGTTGAAGAGCTGGGCCGGCAGGTAGCGCTGCAGCTGGTCGAAGATGGACTGCGCAAAACCGAAGAGAGCCACCCGGATGGCGGTGAACTGGTTGCCGGCCACAAGACGGTTCACCATGCCGCCATAGGGCAGGATGATGAGGCCCTGGGTGTAGCCCTTGATGCCGAAGTCAATCATCCGGCGCATGTTGTTGTTCAGCCATTCACGCTGCAGCGGAACGTCGGTGTTGTCACCGGGGCGATTGCGGCTGGCCTTGTAGACGCCCCAGTCATCACGGGCACCGATGGCCTCGTTGAAGATCTCGACGAGGATCAGGTTGGTCAGCGTCATCTGCTGCGCCCAGACCAGCCCACCACACCGATGAACTTGCCGACGGTGACGGCGGCGAAGGCCGTCTGACCGCGCTTCTGCTCCAGCATCGCCTCCAGGATCTGGAACTCGGAGTTGGAGGTGGTGCGGAACAGCACGACCAGCATGTAGAGCTGCAGGGGCACCACCCACCGCTCCAGAGCTTACCCAGTCGGCCAGCCACAGCGGGAAGATCATCAGCACGATGACCGTGAGCAGGATCAGCAGCAGGCGCAGGCCCATGGAATAGCCGATGAGCCGCCGCAGTGCCCGTGCGTAGCGCAGGTTGAAGATCTCCGGCACGAAACGGGTGAGGATCTGCCCGGTACCGACCGACGTGAGGGTGAGCAGCACTCGGTCAGGCCCAGCAGCACCGAGTAGGCTGCGAACTCTTCGACCGGCAGATGCCGGACGGTGAGCAGCAGGGCACCGACGCCGGCCACGGAGGTCAGCGCCTTGCCCATCAGGAAGTGTTTCATGCCGGCAGCGATACGCCGCGCACTATAGGGGTTGTGATCGGCGTGTTCCGACATGGGATCTGTTGCCTGTTCTGACGGAGAGAAGGATCACGAAGCGCTCAGCGTGTCGTTCCTGCGAAACCGAGCCCCGACACCGAGTTGGGCGCGACGGTGTAGCGCGCCACACCGGGCGTCGAAGGAGAGCTGGATGCTCTGCCGCTTGGGACCATCGATGATCTGACGGTCGTAGTTGTTGATCTGGGTGACGCCGCCACTGATGCTGGCCAGATTGGCTTTCAGCGTCTTGCCGGCCAGCGCCGGCATGTTGAGGGTGATCTCGGTGGCCGCCTTGTCGCGGTTGACGGCCCAGACGCTGTAGCGGCTGCGGTCCTGGTTGGTCATGACCGTGCCGCGCGCCGAATAGCCCCCGCCGTAGCTGGACGGGTTGCCGCTGCTGGTCTTCGTTTCCAGCACCTTGGGCAGCAGCGTCTCGCGCAGCAGCGCATAGGCATGCAGCGGCACCGACGGATGGTAGGCGGAGGCCCCCTCGGGCTGATGGAACATGGGCCACGGGCCGGTGCTGCCATGCAGGGCATGCAGATCGGTGCCCTTGACCTGCGGCAGCTGCGTGGTGGTGATGATCAGGTCGGCCAGACCGATGCTGGCCCCCAGATCACCCGACTGGCGCCAGTTCCTGTTCCAGGCCTCGCCCTGCCCTTCGGGCCAGCGGGCATGCTCGGTGACCCAGAAGCCGACATCCTGGCCGGGACGCCGCCCTTCTCGGCATCGGCAATGGACTGGCAGAGATGGTCGATGCGGTTGGTGACCGGCGGACCATCGGGCTCGCCGTCATAGTAAAGGTGCTGGGCAAATTCGGTGATGCCACTGTCCTTCAGCCCCTTGGCCAGCGCCGTGTTGTACTGCGAGGCGTTGATGCCCCGGTCGGACTGGGCGTCAAAGTCGGCCATCATGACCACGAAGCGCGCCTTGGGATCGACCTTGCGCACGGCCTCCACTGACGGTCTGGGCGCGGTTCACGTACAGGTCGGAGGTCCACTTCTCCTCGAAGCGGTCCAGCTCGTTGCCCAGTTCCCAGCGCACGACCGGCACCTTGCGCTCGCCAATGTGCCGAACCAGGTCAGCAGCCTCGCCGGAGAGCTTGTCGATGTCGGCCAGCCTGTCGATGTCACCTTTCAGGTTGAGCATACCAGACCCGCCACTGATCCGCCCACGAAATCGAGGTACTCATCGACCCCGAACTCGATGCGCGGCAGCTCGATCCAGTCATTGATGCGGACCGACTTGCGCGTGGCGACCTTGCCCACCGAGGTCTTCCAGCGGTGGTAGTTGGCGGTGGTGCCACCGGGATGGCGATAGACCGCCCCTGGAAGTGCTGCTTCAGGAAGCGCGTGACCTCGGGGCGAACCTGCTGCCGCTCGGCATCCCAGAGCGAGAGCTGGAACCGCTGTTTTCGGTGCTGAAGCCGAAATACTCGGGCCCCATGCCTGACGACCTTGTCGGAAACCATGAGCGACAGACCGTCTGCACCTTGTTGACCGCCACCGGCTTGCAGTCGCCGCTGGGCGCTACGGTGGACTTGCAGCCGACAAGGGCCAGCCCAAGCATCAGGGCCAGGGGAAGCCTGCACAGGGATTTGACATCAGGTTTTGGCATGACGATGACCCGAGGGGCGAAAGGGGTTCGAGAGGGTCGGCGGTCCGGGCGGACCGGCCGGCGACGAAGCCCGGATGACGACGCGGGCATGGACACGATGGGCGCATGCGCCCCGTGTCGAAAGGCCGGATGCTGCCACGCAGCGATGCCCTCGCCCGTGAAGAAATGCACAGGGAGGCTTTCCGGCAGTGTCCTGCACCGGATGGCTCCGGGACACGAACAGCCTCCAGTTGTAAGGCGATAGGTGCCGCCGCGCCATTTTTCACTTGCCAAAACGGGTTTGTCCTGCGCGGAAGCGGCCATGGATGCGCATGAGCCCCACGCTGCGCGGGCCGTTTCGGCCATGCGACGACTCGCTGCCTGACGTGCAAGCCCTCCCACCCGTCATGGATTCACGGGATGGCCACGATACGGCCCACCGGGGCGTCTCAGCCGGCGGAATTGCTCTCCCAGGAAACCGGTCACGGCTGCCAGCGGGCGTTTCCCACAAAGTCATTGAAAAAAGGCCGCCAGGTGGCTTTTCTTTTCATTCGCCTGCCCGTCCCATGGCAGCAACCGTCCATCCTGTGTTGTTTAACAACCAAAACCGTCGTTCGTAGAGTACGTCCCGCATGACGCACACATGCAAACGCACAACGACGGCAGTTGCCCAGGTACCTGCCGGGTTCACCAACCACACGATGAACGTCAGACCATGAAAAAGCAATTCCAGATCCCGCCCGCCGAAGACTTACCTCTCTTGAACGGCATGCTCTCCTCCCAGCCGCGGACGCTGGCCGCGCTGTTCCTGAGCGCTGGCCTGCTGGCTGCCTGCGGTGGCAGCAGCGGCGAGGGCCAGCAGAGCGGCGCTCCGACATCGAGCAGCCAGCAGGAAGAAAGCCTGGCGGGCGCATTCTTCGACGCGGCCAATGAACCGGCTGCTGGTGTGGGTCAGCCGGCCGAAGGCCACGTTCCTCAGTTTCACGCCGACAAGGTGGCCAAGGCCGTCAAGGCCACTGCCACCCAGCCTGCCATCCTGAAGGCCCGTCCTTCGGCCCGGCCGGCGAGACGATCCGCGTCGGCAAGCCCGTCACCCGCGTGATGGGTCAGTATCGCAACGGTGAGCCCGTGGAGGCCAGCGCCTCTACGTCGGCGGGCAAGGGAAGTCGCCAATGGCCAGCAGGCTGCCTACACCCCGACGGCTGCCGATATCGGCAAGCAGCTGATCTACCGCGAGCGTGTCGTCAACCCCGCACCCGCGAAGAAATCTGGGCCGAGCGCCCCGGTGACGGTGGTCAGCTCCACGGCGCCCGTCGCCCGCAAGGCCCCTGCGCTTCGGCCCCTGCCGGTCGCACGATCCGGGTGGGCGAGCCCGTGACCCGCGTGACGGGCGAATATGATGGCGGCGAGGCCTTCGAGGCTTCCGTCTGCGTAACGGCAAGCCGGTCGAGAACGGCCAGCAGGCCGCCTATACGCCGGTGGCCGCTGACATCGGCCAGGTGCTGGTGTATGGCGAGCGTGTGCGCAACCCGCGCACCGGTGAAGTGATCACCGTCTACAGTGCCGAAGTGACGGTGGTCGCTGCCGGCGCCCAGTGCCGCCAAGCCCGTGGTGACGGCTCCGCGCCCTGCCCCGGCTGCCGAGCAACCGGCTCCGGCCACGGCCACGGCCCCCACGATGACGGTGGCACCGCGCTTTGCGCCGCCGACCAGCCGCTGATGGTGGGCGTGCCCGTCACCCGCGTCTCGGGTACCTATCAGAACGGCGTGGCCTTCGAAGCTTCCGCCTGCGCAACGGCGTCGAGATCAGCAACGGCTATGCCGCCAGCTACACCCCGGTGGAAGCGGACGTCGGCCAGAAGATCATCTACGGCGAACGCGTGCACAACCCGCGTACCGGCGAGGTCAAGACCTTCTACAGTGCGGAAGTGACGGTGGTCGATGCCGCCTCGCCCGCCCAGGTGACGGCACCGCGCATCTCGGGCAATGCCCAGGTGAAGGCTGGCGAGCGCCTGAACGCCGTGGCCGGCAGCTATCGCAACGGCCAGACCGCCTCGCGCCAGTGGCTGCGTGACGGCCAGCCGATCAGCGGCGCCACCCAGATGAGCTACTCCACCGTGTCTGCCGATGCCGGCAAGAAGGTGAGCTATTCGGAAGTGGTGCGCAACCCCTCCAACGGCAAGAGCGCCACCTTCCACAGCACGCCGGTGACCGTGGTGGCCGCCAACAGCCTGGAAGTCACCACGCAACCCTCGCTGACCACCGGCACGCGCGATGCCGTGGTGGGTCAGACACTGGAACGCAAACTGGGCGCCTACCAGAACGGCTACATCATGAACGCCATCTGGCGCGTGAACGGCCAGGACAAGGGCTGGGGTCCGGAATACACCCCGAGCCGCGAGGACATCGGCAAGTCGATCGTCTACACCGAAGAAGTTCGGGGCAGCGACGGCACCGTCAAGGAATTCACGGCCCCTGCCGTGCGGGTGGTGGCCTCGGCCGGCGCCCCGGCAACGGCCCCCCAGCAGCCGACGCAGGCTGCCAAGCCTGGCTATCCGACGGCCAGCACGATGCCCACCATCTCGATCGGCACTGCCAACGCGGTGGTTGGCCAGCGCCTGGTTCGCACGATGGGTTCCTACACCAACGGCTACGTGACCAACGCCATCTGGAAGGTGAACGGCGAGGACAAGGGCTGGGGTCCGGAATACGTCCCGACCTCGGCTGACGTCGGCAAGTCGATCGTCTACACCGAGGAAGTCCCGGGCCGCTCCGGCGACACGTGAACTTACGGCCCCGGCCGTGAAGGTGGTTCCTCGGCCAGCGCGGCACGTCCGGCCCCCGCACCTGTGTCGGCTCCTGCCCCCGTCGCCCAGCAGAACCGCGGCGGCACCGTGAACTCGGTGCAGGAAATCATCAACGACATGAAGCTGTACAACGAGGGCGAACTGGCCGGTGTGGACAAGGGCAACAGCTGGGCCTCGGGTCCGGGCTACGTGATCATGGGCAACATCCCCGTGGCACCAACACCCTGAGCTACTGGAGACCGGCCAACACCCACTTCAAGAGCAGCGCCACCGGAACGCCGTCATCCCCTGGCTGGTGGTGTTCGACGGTGTGGGCAACGGTGCCACCAACACCCGGGTGCAGATGCGCAACATCAAGCTGTACATGAAGCGCAAGTCCACCAACCGCTGGGAAGTCATCATCAACCAGCCCATCTCGGGCGAGGACTACCCGAAATCGCTGCAGGGTGACCAGACAACTCGTGCCGACATCCGCTACGAAGCCGACGGCTCCCGCTCGCTCAAGCCCAACGGCCGCAACCGCGTGTTCCACGGCTGGGGCAGCCCGATCAACTTCGATGCCTGGGATCTGAAAGCACTGGTGACCACGGTTCAGGCCCGCCTGGTGGTGGACAACCCGGCCCGTCCGGACGACCGCTCCCGTGCGAAGTTCCTGATCCACGTGGGCGCCGACTACTACCCCGAGACGAGCACGCGTGTGGCCGCCACGGCACCGGCCTACTACTTCCCGGGTGTCGGTGTCTCCCGCGCCAAGTATGTCCGCAACGAATGGCGAGCCTTCAACTTCTCGACCATCGACGCCGGCAAACCGGAACCGGGTGGCTCGATCTCGACCCAGGAACTGATCAACAACCCCCCGCCGCTGGAGTGATGCACCACGAAAACCACTCCTAACATGACAAGGCAGTAAACACGCGCGGGACTCTGACAATCATCGTTGTGTGCGTGTGGTAACGGGGAGGCCGGCAACGGTCTCCTCTTCGTTGGTCGATTGTTACCGGGCAAGAAAAAGGCGGGAACCCGAGGGCTCTGATGCCCCGGATTCCCTGGCCCTCGCCGGATGTCCCCGCGATCAGCGACGACGGCTGGAGTCGCGCGTATCGAGCCAGCCGAGCGCCGCGACGACAGGTCCTGCCGTTGTCGGGCTCGTCATCGTCGGCAAACATCGGCAACGTGCGCGGACCGGCCACATCGTCGATGGTCGGCTCACCGGGCATGCCACGGCGCGGGCTGGGCCGGCGGGTACCGACGGCGGGCGGCAGGTCCGCCCCTGCTCGGGCGCTCCCCAGGCCGAGGGATTGGCCAGATCCAGATGCTGCGGCCGAGGGCCGAAGCGCCCGGTATGGCGAGCGCGGCGATGATGCTGCGCACCTTCCCCGAAAGCGGGCTGCGACGGCATGCCCGCATCCGGCGCCACGTGCGAAGGCTGCACCGGCGACGAATACGGCTGCTGCGGCTGCGTCATCATGGGATTCCTGCGGTGCGGGCCGGCGCCTGCGGGAAGCGAGGCTGCGACGGCGCAGACACCGGACCCCTGCTGTTGCGAGGCCTGAGGCTGCGTGACCTGCTGCTGCATGGCCTGAGGCTGCGCAGCCTGCCGCTGCTGCGGAGGCTGGGCCATCTGCGACGGGGCACGCTGCGCAGCCGGTTGCAGGCCCGCGGGAGACGGCCGACGAAGGCGGAATCTGCGGCCCGGGCTGGCCGATTCCCGTGCGCCGCGGTGCAGCCGCACCCATGCCACTGGGGGGCTGCACACGGGGTGCGGCCGGCGACGAAGCCGCCGTTGCCGGCATGCCCTGCCCCACCGGTGCCTCGGCCGACAGGCCCCTGACCGACAGGCCCTTGGGTGACCGGCGCCGACGCCGGCTGCCGGGGCGCAGCTTCAGCCTGGGCCTCGCCACCCTGTGCTTTCGGGAAGGCCGAGCGGGCCGTCTGGCCGGCCGTGGCCAGGTTGGCCATGGCCTGAGCCGCCGTCATCTCGGTGCTGCCCGTGGCGCCTGCCGCAGCGCCCGAGCCAGTCTGCGGGCTCATGGGCTGCTGAGGAGCGGCTTGGCCAGCAGCCTAGGTTGACGGCGCAGCTGCGGTGTACCCACCCGTGTATGCCGCCGACTGACCGGCCTGCCCTGCCTGCGCCGATGGCGCGGCCTGGGCAGGCGCAGACGGATGCCCCGGTGCCGTACCCGCTTGCGGACGGGAAGCCTGGGCCTGTGCGCCCGAGATGCCCGTGCCGGCCGCAAAGGCGGGTTTGGCCTGCTGACCATGGGCTGCATGAGACTGATCCGCAGCGCCGGTCTGCGTAGGGGCCGCCGCACCGCCGATGGGCGCCCCGGCTGCAAAGGCCGACGTGGCCTGCTGACCGTGCACGGCATGACTCGAATCCGCAGCCGCACCTTGACCTTGCTGACCCTGCTGTCCTGCAGGCGCCGAGTAACCCAGGTGGCGTGCCTCCTGAGCGGGCTGTTCACCCGCCCCGCCGGCCTTGCTCGCCAGCAGGCGCTGCTGCTGCCAGGCCAATTCCTGCGGTGCCAGCACACCTTCGGTCGGGAAGATGACCTTGGCCTTGCGGAAGTCGGGCTTGAAGCGCGACGGCTTGCCGGCCTTGAGCAGATCGGCGCGAGTGGGCGACATCGGGCCATGCCGATAGCGCCATGCCACCAGCCCCAGCGTCAGCGACACGATGAAGGCATGACTGACCAGCACCACCGCACTGTTCGAGTACACCGCCATCAGCAGCGTGACCGCCAGACTGGCCATCAGCATCCGGCACAGCAGACGATCCCAGGCCGTGGTGGCTTCCGCGAAGCACTTGGCCACCGAGCGCATGGCGCCGAAGATGATCATGAAGTACAGGATGAAGCCGACGATGCCGAAGTCCCACAGCACGGTGGACGTCGTGAGCAGGTCGATGTGCTATGCCCGGGTGCCGAGAACATGTGACCCGGGTCCGGCACCAGACCGTCGACACCGTAGGAAGAGCCCACACCCGTACCGAACAGCGTCTCGATCGGGTCGTTCCAGGACTGCGACTCGAACCAGTAGGGCACCGCCGTGAGACGGTTCACCCCGGTGGCGTAGTAGCCGCGGTTACCGAAGTTGTACTCGATGGTGTCACGCAGGTTCTCGTCGAACGACATGTTGGCAATGTCGCCCGAGGTCTGCACCACGAAGTAGAAGTAGCCCGGGGATGGCCCCTGAAGAAGAGCGTGGCCACCACGATGCCTGGGGAACGCCAGCGCGCCGCTTGGCCACCAGTGTCGAAGTAGGCGGCAAACAGCACCACCGGCATCATGATCAGCACGACCTTGGTTTCACCCAGGCCCAGCGGCACCAGCAGGGCCACCGTCAGCAGCAGCGTCCAGAAGCCGTTGAGCAGCTTCTCGCGCCGGGCATAGAAGACGGCGAACAGCACCATCACCCTGCAGCATGGCCATGATGGAGCTGGCGCCACCGCCAGTCATCGAGCCCTCGAAGGTACCGACGATGATGTCGAAGGGCACGAAGCCGGGCTTGTCATAGCCCATCACGCCCGGCACCAGCACCACGCGCTGATAGAGCGTGAACGGCAGCTGCATCAGGCCCACGCCCGTGATGAAGAGCAGCCAGTTGCGGACCTGCTTTTCGCTGAACGGCACCACCGCCATCAGGAACATCACGCCCCAGAACTGGAAGTAGCGCTTGGCACCGGCCGCAACCTCGGTGATGGGGCCATCGGACATCAGACCCGAGGCCACCGCCAGCACGATGAAGGCGAGGCTCGTGTAGATGAACGGTGGCATGGGCCGCTGGAAATGCTTGCTGCCCGCCACCGTGTAGAGCATGGCCGCCCCGGCCATGAAGATGCCCAGCAGCGAGAAGAGCCAGGAGATCTTGGCCATGCCGGGCGAGAAGTACCCGACCGGGCCGTTGATCAGGAACACGCCGATGAGGATCAGCCAGACGGCGATCGGCAGCGCGTTGAGCAGCAGCACGCCGGCGATGCCGCCCAGCACCAGGGCGATGAGGATCAGGTTGCCGGTGGCGACCACCAGCCCGACCAGCGCCCCCACGCCCAGGAACAGCCCGCCGATGAGCAGCGGGGTCCAGGAGTGGTTGCCTGCCAGGCGCGGCAGGCGATTCAGGATGGAGGAGACAGCCATGCGAGGTGCTTAGGAGCTTAGTTGCCGAGACGCAGGTTGGGCGGCGTCACCGTCGGGCCCGTACCGCCAATGAGGCGCTGGGCACGGTGGACTGCGACGGCGGCAGCACGGCCGGGACCGGGATGCCGGAAGCCTGCAGCAGATCGTCGGCGCTGCGCAGCGGCTTCTGGGCAGCTTCCAGGGTGAAGGCAGCCATCAGGCCCAGGAACAGCCCCAGGAACAGACCCACCGCCGTGTTGAGGATGAGGTTGGGCCGGCTGGGCCGCAGCGGCACGACGGCCGGGGTGATGATGCTGATGTTGGACAGACCGGCGCTCATGGCCACCTGAGTCTCGGTCAGACGACGCTCGACCAGGTCATAGGCCTTCTGGGCGCTGGCCAGATCCTGCTGCAGGATGGCGATCTGGTCACGCTTGCTGCGCAGCGACAGCACCTTGGCCTTCTGGGCATCCACGGCAGCCGAGAGCTCGCGCTCGCGCTGCAGGTTCACCGAGTTGGCGGTGCGGATGCTGTTCTTGACGCGGCTGATCTCGGTGTTGAGGCGGGTGCGCAGCTCCTGCACCTCGGCCTGCGCCTGCAGGCGGATGGGGTGGTTGGCACCGTACTGCGACGACACCTGACCCAACTTGGCCTCGGCACGGCCCAGGGCAGTGGTCAGCGTCTGGATGAGCTCGTTGGCCACCACTTCAGGGATGGCCATGTCACCGCCACGGCCCACCACGGCGCTGCGCGAGCGGCTCTCGGACAGGGCGGACTGGACCTGCACCAGCTGCGAGGACAGTTCCTGCAGACGCTGGTTCTCGACGTCGATCCGCTCGTCGCTGGTGATGATGCCGCTTTCACGCTGATAGTTGGTCAGCTTGTTCTGGGCAGCCTCGACCTTGGCCTTGTACTCCTTGACCTGAGAGGCAAAGCGCTCGGCGTATTCCTGAGCCGGCTTGGTGCGCAGTTCAAGGGCAGCCGCCTTGTATGCATTGGCAAAACCGTTGGCGATCTCGGCAGCACGCTCGGCGCTGGACCACTCGGCACCGATGGCGATGGTGGTACCGTCGGTGGACGAGGTGACCTTGATGGACTTCAGCAGCACGTTGGCGAGCCAGTCATCGATGCTGCCCCGACCCTTGGTGGCCTTCTGCCAGTCGGACTGGACGTCCTCGTCCTGGGCAAGCTTCAGGTCCTTGATGACCCGGTTGACCACCTCGCTGCTCTGGATCAGCTCGGTCTGGCTGGCCAGCATGTTGCGGATGGTCTCACGGGTGGGCGCTGCCATACCGGACACCTGGTCGACCGTGTTGGCATCGACGTAGACCGTGGTGGCGGCGCTGTAGCGCTTGCTCATCAGCAGGCTGCCGGTGATGGCCATGAGCGTGGTGATGGCCACGATCGACGCGACCAGCCAGAATCGCGATCGGAGAATTCCAAAAAGCAAGTCGAAACGCATAGGACTACATCGGAGTTGGCACGGAAGTGCCGATTGTGAATGGAGCGACGGTTCGAGGCGGTGAGAAATCTGCACATCGTCCGCGGCGCAGGACCGCGGGTCGCATGGAGATTCGATGGTGCCGGCCACGGAAACACACGGTCGACCGACCGTGCAGCGGCTCCGCGCCGGCGCCGGACGGCTGGGCATCGACTTCCTCGACACCCGGTATTATCCCAGTATCCGGCTAGTATGGGGCTGAATGTCACGCATGCCGACGAGCCCAAACGGCGCGAATGCGCGCCAGATGTGTGAAAGCCGTGCGCTGCCCGGAACAACGGCCCAGGGCCTGCGGCCCGATGACGGACCGGCCTGAAGCGATGCCAGGGCCGGGGCGGTATTATCGCAGGATCGCCCCCGGGATTATGAAATTTCCGGTCCCATGATGCGGGTTCGTAGCCGGCACGTAATGCGCATGTAAAAGCCATGCCGTTTGCCGACATACTGTGGCGCATCCATGCCGCAGGCTGCTGCCCTTGCGCCACCTGACGTGAGCAGGGCCTCCTGCCCCGGCAGATGCCGCGGCTGTGCACAGATGCTCGCCCCACTGCCCCAGCACGCGCGCATGATGGACCGATCCGCCGATACGGGCGCCCGTCACGGGGTCCCGATCCGGCGCGAAGGCGTCCGGTGGCCGGGCAATTTCCTGTCCGACCCACACCGGAGGCTGCGCGCGCCGCAGAATCAGGGACAATGCCGACATGGATGCCCTGCGTGCCGCGCACATTCCGCGGATTGGCGAGCCGCCGGGCCGTCATCGCTCTGCGCCTGCGCCGGCCATGGCCGGCAACGCCTCTGTTTCACCCGATTCCTCGACACCATTTTGCCAACATGAGACAACCCGATCGACCAAGCGCCGGCAGGCTCTTCCTCGAACTACTCCGGTGGCCGCGGGCAACTGGCACCGCCCTGGTCCGGGATGACGGCACCCGGCTGCCCGACTTCAATCAGGCCAACCGCAAGACCCTGATGATGGGTGGCATCCTGGTCGCCAACGGCAAGCTGCGTCAGGACCAGATCGACCCGGTGCTCAACGAGCAGCGTGTCACCAACCTGCGCTTCGGCGAGACCGCCATGCGCATGCGCCTGGTCTCCCACGCCGACGTGGAAGAGGCGCTGGCCATCCAGTTCGGCTATTCGTCGTCGCGGGCCTCGGCCCTGGCGCTGCCCGACAAGGTCACCAGCGCGGTCAACCCCTATTCGCCGTTCGCCGAGGCGCTGCGCGGCCTGCGCAGCCAGCTGATGACGCGCTGGTTCGACGGCTCGCCCGACCGCCGCACGCTGGCCATCACCAGCGTGGACCGCGGCGACGGCAAGAGCTTCGTCTGCGCCAACTGGCGTGGCCTTCTCGCAGATCGGCCAGCGCACCCGGTCATCGACGGTGACCTGCGCCACCCACCCAGCACCTGAACTGGCCTGCGCAACCAGATGGGCCTGTCGGGCATCCTCAGCGGTCGCGCCGGTCTGGAAGAGGTGATGGGTTCCCCACCCTGCCCAACCTGGCCCGTGCTGCCGTCGGGCCCGCAACCCCCGAACCCGCAGGAGCTGCTGGGCCGCGACATCTTCATGGACCTGCTGCAGACGCTGGCGGGCCACTATGACGTGATCCTGATCGACACTCCGTCGGCCCAGGAAGCGTCGGACGCCATGGTGATCGGCCAGCGCGCCGGCGCTGCACTCATCGTCGGGCGTCGCAACAAGACGAAGGCCACCGAGATCGCGCAACTGGCCTCGGTGATGGCCAGCTCGAACATCGCGCTGCTGGGCGCCTCGCTGAACGAGTACTGATCCCACCCCTCAAACGGGCTCCCTGGGATCCTCTGAACAAGTCACCGCGACTTGTCCAGAGGATCCCTGACAGGCGAGCGGCTGCCACGGCCGCTCGCCTGTCTGCTTTCTGCAGCAGTCAGCGGGCAATTGCCTGTATATTCGGACAGAACCGGAACCGTCCGCCCGATCCGAATGCCGAACATTCCCACCCTCATGCCCGTGCTGGGCCTGCTGGCCACTGCGGTCGCCGCCTTCGTCATCATCCTGAAAGGGCTGGTGATCCCGGTGCTGCTGGCCCTGCTGGTGTACGCCTGGAGCTGCCTGCTGGCCGACCGCATCGTGCAGGCGCACAAGCCGTCGGCCCTGTCCCCGGGCTACTACCCCAAGCGCTGGCCGGCCGTCATCAGCGGAACCGTCGTTTCGGTGCTGGTCATCACGGCCTTCGTCTTCCTGACGTACTGGACCATCCATCTGGCCTCGTCCAACGACCTGCGCATCTTCCTGGTGCGCATCGAGGATTCGCTGGAGGTGCTGCGCCAGGCGCTGCCCGAGGCGGCTGCCAAGGTGATCCCCGAGAACTGGGCGGACCTGAAGGCGCAGCTCTTCAACGTCGTGCGCAGCAAGGCGGCCGTGCTGGGCAGCGTGGGCGGCGTGGTGGTGCACACCATCGTGCAGTCGCTGTTCGCCATTCTGGTGGGGGCGCTGGCGGCCGTCTCCACCTGGCAGCCGCACCGGCTGCGATCGGACCGGCTGTTCATCGCCCGACTGCTGGTGGTGCTGGAACGGGTGGCCATCGCCCAGATGCGCATCGCGCTCTTCAACACCACGATGACGGCCCTTTACCTGTTCGTGGTGCTGCCGCTCTTCGAGTCCAGCTGCCCTTCCGCGGGCTGCTTTGCATGTTCACGCTGCTGACGGGCGTGCTGCCGGTGCTGGGCAACCTGATGGCGAACACGGTGTTGTCGCTGATCTCGTTTGCGGTCTCGCCGTGGGTGGCCGTCAGCTCACTGGTCTTCCCTGGTGCTGATCCACAAGCTGAATACGTGATCAACGCCCGCACGGTGGGCTCGAAGATCTCGATGAACTCGTGGGAGATCCGGCAGCGATGCTGACCGGCGAGTCGCTGTTCGGCGTGCGGGCCCGGTGACAGCGCCCCTGCTCTACCCGTTCTTCAAGCGCGAGATTGCCCGACTCTGGACGCGCTTCAACAACGCGCCGGTGGCGCCGCACACGGTGCCCCTATCCGAGCCGCACCCCCACGAATGAGGGTGAAATCTATCGACCCCGGCTGGCGTTGACCTGCGCTTCCTTCTCGAGCAGCTCTTCCCAGCGGGTCATCATGTCCAGCACTTTCTGTTCCTTGTCGGCCGGGGCGGTCTGGAAGTCCTGTGATCTGCTCAGGGCGGCTGGCGGAAGAAGTCGGGCTCGTTCATGCGGGCCTGATCGGCGGCAATCTCGGCCTCCAGCGTCTCGATCTCGCCGGGCAGGTTGGCCAGGTCGCGCACTCGCGGTTGCTAAGGGTGAGGCGCCCGCCCCGGGACCTGGCCGCCTCGGAGGAAGCGGAGGAAGCCCCTGCCGAAGCGGATGGGGTGCCGGCCGCATCCGCCGCCTGCGCGCCGGAAGCGCTTGCTGCGCGGTTGGCCGTGTCACTGCCCTCCGCGCCCGTCTGCCCGGATGACGACGCGATGACCGCCGCGCCGAAGCCCGACGGCGCCTCGGTTCGGCTGGGTCTGACGCCGGCCAGCCAGTCGGAATAGCCGCCCACCAGTTCCAGCCAGTGGCCATCGCCCGGGCCACCAGCACCGACGTAACCACGTTGTCGAGGAGCGCCGGTCGTGGCTGACCAGCAGCAGTGTGCCCAGGGTAGGACTGCAGCATGCTTTCCAGCAGGTCGATGGATTCCGAGTCCGCGTCGTTGGTGGGCTCGTCCAGCACCAGCAGGTTGGCCGGGCGGGCAAACAGGCGCGCCAGCAGCAGGCGGTTGCGCTCACCGCCCGACAGGGTGCGGACCGGCGAGTTGGCCCGGTTGGACGGGAACAGGAAGTCCTGCAGATAACTCATGATGTGGCGGCGCGCGCCGTTGATCTCGACGTATTCCGAGCCGGGGCTGACCGTGTTGGCCACGCTCTGCTCGGGGTCGAGCTGCTCGCGCAGCTGATCGAAATAGGCAATCTGCAGGTTGGAGCCCAGCCGCACCGAGCCGGTGTCGGGCGGGTACTCGCCCAGGATGAGCTTGAGCAGCGTGGACTTGCCGATGCCGTTGGGCCCGATCAGGCCGATGCGGTCACCGCGCATGATGGTGAGGTCCGGGTCGCGCGACCGGGCGGCGCCCGCCCGAGCTGATGCCGGCCTGGCGGGTCTCGCAGACCAGCTTGCCGGAGCGCTCGCCCGCATCCACCTCCAGCCGGATCTGGCCGGTGCGCTCGCGCCGTGCGGCCCGCGCCTCGCGCAGCGCCTCCAGCCGCCGCACGCGGCCTTCGTTGCGGGTGCGGCGCGCCTCGATGCCTTTGCGGATCCAGACCTCTTCCTGCGCCCAGAACTTGTCGAACTTGCGGTTGGCCACCGCCTCGGCTTCCAGCTGCTCGCCACGCACCTTCTCATAGGTGGCGAAGTTGCCGGGAAGCTGCGCACCAGCCCGCGATCCAGCTCGATGATGCGAGTGGCCACCTGATCGAGAAGCGCCGGTCGTGCGTGATGATGATGGCCGCCGGCCCCGCGTTGACGATGGCCTCCAGCGCCTCGATGGCCTCGATGTCGAGATGGTTGGTGGGCTCGTCGAGCAGCAGCAGGTCGGGCTCCAGCGCAAAGGCCAGCGCCAGACGCCGCCCGCTTGTTCTGCCTGAAAGCCCTTCGGGATCAACCTCGGGTCGACACCGAAGCGGTCCAGCTCGGCCCGCAGCCGCGCCTGCAGCGCCCAGTAGCGCCGTTCATCCCGCTCATCCACCAGCCCTGCCGCCGTGCCGCGCGCCAGCAGGTCTCGAAGAGCGTGCCTGGCCGGCGGCAGCACCAGCTCCTGCTCCACCAGCACGATGCGCAGGCCATCGCGCACCACTGCACGTCCGTCATCAAGCTGGATGCGCCGGCAATGACGTTGAGCAGGCTGGACTTTCCGGTGCCGTTACGGCCAATCAGCCCAAGCCGCTCGCCGGCGGTAAGGGTGAAGGCCGCCCCATCCAGCAGGGTGGGCACCAAAGGCCGAGCCGGCATCGATCAGGCTGAAAAGGACACTCACGGAAGGGATCTCGTTGCAGGTGGGTGGGGTGTCAGGTCAGTGTCGGCAGCTTCCCCTACCGTTGCAGATGGGGAAGCCCGAAGAGCGGGGAGCCGCGCACACCGCTGGCGGGACGACCGCCAACCGGGCAAGCGCAGACAGACACTTCCGGGATTCTAGGAGCTTGGGCGGCAGAAAGCACCCGGCCCCTCATGGATGCGTGCCCTCGGTCCTGAACGCACTGCGTTGCCTGAGACGCATGCGCGCGGTCGGCCCGTAGAATGGGGCCGGCCTGCGTGTGCTGAGCCGACGTCAGCCTTTGGCCAGCGGCTGCGTCCGCGCCTCCAGCCACGCCAGCGCGGCGCCCTGCAGGCGGGGTGCCAGCTTCTCGCGCACCAGCGCGTGGTAGGCATTCACCCACTGGATCTCCGTGGGGGTCATCAGCGCCGTGTCCATCAGGCGCGTGTCGATGGGGCAGAGCGTGAGCGGCTCGAAGTGCAAGTTGGCGAATTCCGTTTCCTGCGGGTTCGCCACCGGCTGGTTCACCACCGGTTCTCGATGCGGATGCCCCACTTGCCGGGCCGGTAGATGCCGGGCTCGATGGACGTGATCATGCCCACCTTCAGGGCGCCCTGCGGCAGCATCCGGTGCATGCGAGAAATCACCTGCGGACCTTCATGCACGTTCATGAAGTAGCCCACGCCATGGCCGGTGCCGTGGCCGTAGTCGCACTGCTGCTGCCACATGGGCTTGCGGCAGATGGCATCCGAGCGGACCGGCAATGCCTTCCGGGAAGATCGTCTCGGCCAGCGCGATGTGCGCCTTCAGCACCAGCGTGTTGTCCGCGCTTAGTGCGCGGCGCTGGGCGTTCCCACCGGCACCACGCAGGGTGATGTCGGTGGTTCCGTTCAGGTACTGGCCACCGGAATCGATCAGCAGGAGGCCATCGCCGCGGATCTCGCTGTACGCCTCGGGCGTGGCCGAATAATGGGGCAGCGCGGCGTTGGCATTGAAGCCGGCAATGGTGCCAAAGCTGGGCGAAACGAAATTCGGCCGCTGGCTGCGGAATTTCCAGCAGCATCCGGTCGATGTCCAGCTCGGTGAGCACTTCGCCCCAGGCCAGACGGGCCTCGAAATCAGCAAAGAAATGGCAGAGTGCCACGCCGTCCTCGATCATCGCCTCACGGGTGTGGGCCACATCGGCCGGCGACTTGACGGACTTGAAGAGCGTGCTGGGGTTGACCGACTCGATGACCGGCACCGTGCCCTTGAGCGACTGCAGCGTGCTGGCGGCCACCTTGGCCGGGTCCAGCAGCAGGCTGTCGGACAGCCGGGCAATGTCGTCTGCCGCCTTCTCGTAGGGCGCCACCGAAATGCCTGCCGCTGCCAGCGCCTCACGCGCAGGTGCCGTCAGGCGCGAGTCGTCCACGGTGCAGCGTGGCGCTGGACGCCCCGATGAGCAGGTGCGCGAAGACCGGGTTGTAGGGAGACATCGTTGCCCGCGCAGGTTGGTGAGCCGGGCGATGTCGTCCAGCGACGAGATCAGGTGATGGGCCGCGCCCTTTTCCTGCATGGCGGCACGCACGCGGGCCAGCTTCTCGGCGGCAGATTCCGACACGAATTCCGCCGGATGCACCACCACCGGCTCGGCCGGCAGCGCGGGGCGCTCCGTCCAGATGCCGGCCAGCAGGTCCGTATCGGCCCGCAGCTGGATGCCCTTGGCCACGAAGGCCTGCTCCAGCTGGCGCTTGGCTGCACGCGACAGCATGTCGGGCGCCACCCCCACCACGGCCCCCTGGCCCAGGGCCTCGGCCAAGGCTTCCACGTGCGTGCGCCCTCGGCCCAGCTTCTGCAGCTCAATGCCGGTGCCTGCCAGCTGCGCCGTGGCCTGCTCCCAGTAGCGGCTATCCGCCCACAGGTCCGCCGTGGCGGCCGTGACCACCAGCGTGCCCACCGAGCCCGTGAAGCCCGACACCCAGCGCCGGCCCTGCCAGTGCTCGGGCAGGTATTCAGAGAGGTGCGGATCGGCCGACGGGATGATCCAGGCATCGATGCCCTGTTTCTGCATGGCCTGGCGCAGTGCGGCCAGACGTTGGACGGGGCCCTGCAGGGCGGAGGAAGAAGAGACAGCGTTCATGACGAAAAAATAGGATCCTGGATGACCGAAGAAACCGAAGAAAGACGGGAGAAGCCTGCAGCAGGCTACAAGAAGTGCAGGCCGACCACAGGAGCCGGCAGACCGTGCCCTTCAGGACGGCCTGCCCGGGCGGATGCATCGCCCCTCAATCGACGTCCTTCAGCATGCGGTTGAGCACCGGCACCAGCACCAGCAGCGCGACCGCACACACCAGGCTGATCACCGTCAGCTCGACATAGAAGTCTGCGGCGGCTTCCTTGCTGTAGTGGGCGTCGAACAGCACGCCCCCCGCGGTGAAGCCCAGCGACAGCGACAGGAAGTTCACCGCCACCATCTGCGTGCGGAACGAGGCCGGTGCGATCTTGGTGGCCAGCGAGATGGCGATGGGCGAAATGAGCAGCTCGGCCACCGTGACCAGGAAGAGCACGCCCACGAACACCAGCATCGACATCGGCTCGCCCGCCTTGATGTGAGGCACGAAGCAATAGTAGCCCGCCGCCAGCACGAAGAGCGAGAGCACGAACTTCATCGGCGTGCGGGGCTGCTTGTCACCCAGCTTCGTCCACAGCGTGGCCATCGTGCCCGCCAGGATGATCACCCACATGCTCTGGGCCGAAGCCGACCAGGACACCGGTGCCTCCCAGTCCCCGATGCGGCGCACCACCGTCTCATCAAAGTACACCACCACCGACGTGAACACCTGGAACCACAGCATCCAGAACACGCAGGCTGCCAGAAAGAGCGGTACGTAGGCCAGCACGTGGCGCTTCTCGCTGGCCGAGAAACCGGTGCCCAGCAGCATGCGCCCGAAAGTAGCCCAGCACGGCCACGATGTTGATGCCCAGCACCACCGACGAGAAATTGCCCGTGTGGATGACCCCTGAAGCAAACAGAGCCCCGACCACGCCCATCACCACCACCGCGCCCACCAGCATGTGACGACGCTGCGCGGGCGACAGCGGATTGGGCACCGGCAACTGCGGCAGCCCCGCCCGCCCCCGCGCATAGCGCCACAGCCCGAAGGCCATGCCCAGTGCCGCGGCACCAAAACCATAGTGGAAGCCCATCTCGCTCTGCAGCACGCCGGTCAGCAGCGGCCCGAAGAAGCCGCCGATGTTCACGGCCAGATAGAAGATGGAAAAGCCTGCATCACGCAGCGCATGCCACTGCGGGTTCTCGTAGAGCGCCCCCACCATGGCACTGGCCGAGGACTTCACCCCGCCACTGCCCAGCGCGATGCACACCAGACCCACCACCAGCCCGGGAACGCCCGGCACCAGCGCCAGCGCGATGCCCCTAGCATCACCACGATGCCGGAATAGAACAGCGTGCGCTCGGCTCCCAGCACCCGGTCAGCCAGCCAGCCGCCCGGGATGGTGGCCAGATAGACACTGCCCCCATAGATCGCCGACGATGCCGCCCGCCAGCCCCTGGTCGATGCCGAGCCCTCCCCGGGTGACCTCGTAGTAGAGATAGATGAGCAGGATGCTCTGCATCCCGTAATAGGAAAACCGCTCCCACAGCTCGATGTGAAAGAGCGTGGACAGCGGCCGGGGATGGCCGAAGAAAGTGTCCGGGACGTGACGTGGCATGTGCCTCTCCTTACGCGCCCGGGCGGCACGAAGGGACGGCAACGCAACACACCCGGAACAGGTCTCGTGGTTCTGACCGGAAGACCTGCTCGGACGCCCGGCCCTTTCAGCCCCGGCGCGCCAGGCGCACCGAAAGGTTGAAAAGTGTGTTGAATGTACTACGGACTGGGGGCGTGACCGGGGCCGCAAGGGCCACTAAAGGGCTCGGAACGGGAGGGTTCAGGGAAAACCCTGATCAGCTGGCATGCCGCGCCCGAAGCTGGCGCGCCGCCTGCACCATGCCGGCCAGCGCCGGCAGCACCTCCAGCCATTGGCGCGTCTTCAGGCCGCAGTCCGGATTCACCCAGAGCCGCTCAGCCGGGATGCGCTGCGCCGCCTTCTCCATCAGGTCCACCATGTGCTGCACCGTGGGCACGTTGGGCGAATGGATGTCGTAGACGCCAGGCCCGATCTCGTTCGGATAGCTGAAGTCATCGAAGGCATCCAGAAGCTCCATGTCGGAGCGCGAGGTCTCGATGGTAATCACGTCTGCATCCATGGCCGCAATGGCGGGCATGATGTCGTTGAACTCCGAATAGCACATGTGGGTGTGGATCTGGGTGTCGTCGGCCACACCATTGGCCGTGATGCGGAAGCACTCCACCGCCCAGTCCAGGTACTCCTGCCATTGCGCCCGACGCAGCGGCAGCCCCTCGCGCAGCGCCGCCTCGTCGATCTGGATGATGCCGATGCCAGCCTTTTCCAGATCCAGCACCTCCTGGCGGATGGCCAGCGCCAGTTGCCGGCAGGTCGTGGCACGCGGCTGGTCATCCCGCACGAAGGACCAGTTCAGCATCGTTACCGGACCGGTGAGCATGCCCTTCATCGGGCGCTTCGTGAGCGACTGTGCATGCTGCGCCCAGGCCACCGTCATCGGATGCGGACGGCTGATGTCACCGAACAGGATGGGCGGCTTCACGCAGCGCGACCCATAGGACTGCACCCAGCCGAAGCGGCTGAACGCATAGCCTTCCAGCTGCTCGCCAAAGTACTCCACCATGTCGTTGCGCTCGGGCTCGCCATGCACCAGCACGTCCAGGCCCAGCGTTTCCTGCTCGCGCACACAGCGTGCCACCTCAGCCTGCATGGCCTGCTCGTAGGCTGCCGCATCGATCTCTCCTACCTTGAACAGGCGACGCGCCTGGCGGATTTCCGCCGTCTGCGGGAAAGAGCCGATAGAGGTGGTGGGAAACACCGGCAACTGGAAGCGGGTCCGCTGGCGCTGCGCCCGCACCGCGTAGGGGCTCTGGCGCGTCGTTGCGGCCTCGTGGCGCACCGGGCCAGCGCCGCCTGCACCGCCGGGTTGTGGACACGCGGTGAACGACGACGCGACTCGATCGCCTGCCGATTGGCCGCCAGCTCGTCCCGCACGGCGTCACGCCCTTCATTGATGGCCCGGGCCAGCACGCGCAGCTCATCCAGCTTCTGGCGTGCAAAGGCCAGCCACGACTTCAGCTCGGCATCCAGCCCGTCCTCGCTGGCCAGATCCACCGGCACATGCAGCAGCGAGCACGACGGCGCCAGCCACAGCCGATCACCCAGCCGCGCCGCCACCGGCTCCAGCCAGTCCAGCACCGCCTCCAGATCAGTCTTCCAGATGTTGCGACCATCAATGACCCCCAACGACAGCACCTTGTGCGTCGGCAGCAGGTTCAGCAGGGGCTTCACGTCCTCGCGGCCACGGATGGCGTCCAGATGCAGCCCCGCCACCGGCAGATTCGCCGCCAGCCAGGCATTCTCCTTCAGCGGACCGAAATACGTGGCCAGCAGCACCTTGATGCGCACGCTCTTGAGGTGGTGATAGGCCGAGTTCAGCGCATGCTGCCAGTCCGGCGACAGCTCGGTCACCAGAATCGGCTCGTCGATCTGCACCCATTCCACCCCTGCATCGGCCAGCACCTGCAGCAGCTCGGTGTACACCGGCAGCAGCCGTGGCAGCAGCGACAGACGGTCCAGATCGGGATGCGCCGCATCACGCACCTTGCCCAGCGCCAGATAGCTGACCGGACCCAGCGCACCAGCTTGGCCGCCACGCCCCTGTGCCCGTGCCTCGGCCAGCTGCGCCAGAATCCGCGACGGATCCAGCCGGAAGGTCGTGTCGGCGGCAAACTCCGGCACGATGTAGTGATAGTTGGTGTCGAACCACTTGGTCATCTCGCCGGCGGCCACACCAGCCTCGACACCATGTGTGCCGGGCGCACAGCCACAGGCGGCCTTGTCAGCGGAACTTTCCGCCAGCGTGGAATCCTGTTCCGACGCAGGGACCACGGCCGGCCGTCCTGCCCCGCCGGCTCGGTACCCGGAGCCGAACGCCCCTCGCGCCACCCGGAAGTAGTTGTCGGTCATCGCCGGCATAGCCACGCACCCGCGCCGGCAGGTTGCCCAGCGTGAAGCTCATGTCGAGCACCGGTCGTAGAACGAGAAGTCCCCCACCGGCACCCAGTCCAGACCCGACTGGTCCTGCCAGTGACGGCTACGCAGCTCTGCGCCGACCTGCTGCAGCGCCTCGCGCGAGGACTCGCCCCGCCAATAGGCCTCCAGCGCGAATTTCAGTTCCCGCCGCGCACCGATGCGCGGAAACCCCAGGGAATGCGTGCTTGCCATGATCTTCTCCATGCGTTGCCGATGAGCAGGACTGCATGGTAGGAAGCCTCATCCATGAATGGAAATGCTATTCTTTCATCAGTCGATCAATAATTTTTCATGGATAGGCGCATGGCCACCTTCCGGAACGCATCCATCTGGAAATCATCCGGGCCGTCGATCGGCATGGCTCGCTGACCGCCGCCGCCGAACGCCTGCACCTCACCCAGCCGGCCCTCAGCCATTGCATCCGCAAGCTGGAAGACCAGCTGGGCACGCCCATCTGGCACCGCGAAGGCCGCAACCTGCGTCCCACCCGGTGCCGGGCACTACCTGCTGGGCGTGGCCAACCGACTGCTGCCCCAGCTGCAGCACGCCGAAGAACGCCTGCGCCAGTTTGCCCGTGGCGAACGCGGCACCCTGCGCATCGGCATGGAATGCCACCCGTGCTACCAATGGCTGCTGAAGGTGGTGGCTCCCTACTTGCGCGCCTGGCCCGCCGTGGACGTGGACGTGAAGCAGAAATTCAGTTCGGCGGCATCGGCGCCCTGTTCAGTCGACGAGATCGACCTGCTGGTGACCCCTGACCCCTGTACCGCCCCGGCCTGCGCTACGAAGCCGTCTTCGACTACGAACAGGTGCTGGTGGTGGCACAGAGCCACCCGCTGGCCCATCAGGTCGACGTGCAACCCGGAACAGCTGGCGGACGAGACCCTGATCACCTACCCCGTCGGCATCGACCGCCTGGACATCTACACCCAGTTCCTGACCCCCGCCGGCATCGCTCCCCGCCATCACCGACAGATCGAGACCACCGACATCATGCTGCAGATGGTGGAAAGCGGCCGCGGCGTGACTGCCCTGCCCCGCTGGCTGGTCGAAGAGAACATGCAGCGCTTTGCCGTGGTGCCGCTGCGCCTGGGCCCCCACGGCGTGGCCAAGCAGATCTTCCTGGGGTTCCGGGAGGGCGAGGATGAGGTGGACTATCTGCGGGGGTTTGTGGAGCTGGCGCGAATCGGCGTCAGTCCCGATACGCCCGCCTCCTGATCATGACGCCCGTGCCGGCAACGCACTGCACAGGTAGTGTGCCTCTTCCGGCATCCGGGCTTCCGTCACACCCCCAACCACTCCGCCACCCCCCGGCCAAACAGCAGGATGGCAGCCGCAAAGACAAAGACAGCACGATGAACCAGATGGGTTCATCGATGCGGTTGCAGGGCCGACTGGCAGCAGCAGCAGGGTGAAGGCAAGATAGACCAGCACGCCGGCGATGGAGGTGGGGCTGATCTGCCCAAGGCGTCCGTCGATGGGGGTCAGGACCAGGACCGAGGGCACCAGGCCGTAGACGAGGGATATCCACCAGCCCCCCAGTGAGGGACGTGCCCGGCTGGCCGATACGGTGGTTTCGGCGCGGGTGTCGGTCTGGTCTTGTCGCATGGTGTCGCCCCCTGTCTGTGGCTTTGCGGGCAGGGCAGTCGGCCGCGCGGGTGGCCGCTGTCTTCTCGGTGGCAGCATCTTTACGGGCTGCTCATGTGTACCGGGTCATCCGGGGCTGAAAAGGCGGCCCTGTCCTGCCGCTGCCTGCCGGATGCCAGGTTCTTCGAGTGTATCCAGCGAACGCCTCCTTCCGGCGCTTTGCCCCCTGGTTTTACCCGGCCATCCTTGCGGCGCCGGCTATGCCAGGGGTGCTGAATGAGTGCACACCCATGGGCTACACTTGCCGTGCAGTCGGTACCGACCGCATCGGGGCCGTTTCCGCATGCGGGTCGTTTTTCGCATGCGTGCCCTTTCCACATGCGAGCCGTACCCGCGCACCGACCGCCCCCTGTCTGCCGTTTCCCCGATTCACCCCGGTCTCTCTGCCTGGCCTCCTCCTCCGCATCCCTCCCCTTCGCTCCTGATCATCGGCACGGGCGGCACCATTGCCGGTGTGGCCCCTGTCGGCAGGCAGCACGGCCGGCTACCGGGCGGGGCGCTGCCCATCGGGCAGATTCTGGATTCCGTGCCGGGGCTGTCGGGACTGGTACCCGGAGGGGCGACTGACCACCGAACAGGTCTTCTCGATTCCCAGCGAGCAGATGAGCAGGGGCACACTGGCTGCAGCTGACAGGCCGGCTGCGGGCGTGGCTGAACGGCGACAAGGCGCCCGATGCCATCGTCATCACGCACGGCACCGACACGCTGGAGGAGACGGCATTTTTCCTGTCGCTGGTGCTGCCGGCCACGCGGCCGGTGCTGCTGACGGGGCAATGCGGCCGGCCAGTGCGCTCAGTGCCGACGGGCCGGCCAACCTGTACGATGCCTGCCGCTTTGCGCTGGCGGCGCGACAGGCCGGCATCGGCGGGGTATTCGTGAGCTTTGGCGGCCGGGTGCTGCGTGCGGATGCGGTGTACAAGCAGCACGCCAATCGGACGGATGCCTTTGCGCAGCGCTTCGGCCAGCCGGTGGCCTGGCTGGAGGCGGACCGGCCATGCTGGCAGACGGCGCAGTCGGCCTCAGGCTTGCAGGGGCAGTTTGCAACGCTGGGGCTGGAGGAGACGACGGCCTCGGCAAAAGGCGCTGCCGCATCGATGACGCTGCCCCCGGTGGGCATCGTGCCCCAGCACGTGGATGCCGACCCGCCATGGTGGCGTGGCTGCGGTCACGCGGCTGCCGAGGCTGGTACTGGCCGGCACGGGCGTCGGTACCATGCCGGTGCCCATGCGGGCGGCGCTGGCCCGTGCGCGCCGGAGGGCTGTCTGGTGGTGCGCGCCAGTCGGGTACCGGAAGGCTACGTGGGACGCATACCGAGGCCAGGCCGGAAGATGGCGATGATGCGCTGGACTTCATCGCAGCCGGCTGGCTGGACGCCCGCAAGGCCCGCATTCTGCTGCAGCTCTGCCTGGCGGCCGGGATGCATGACGCCCGGGAGGTTCAGGCGCTCTTCGAGCGTTGTTCACCGTGAGGAGGCCTTTCCGGACTGACCCGGCCGTCCTCGCTCAACGCCCCTGTGTCCCCTCCAGCCTCTCCAGCCGCTGGGCCAGGCGACGCACGCCATCGGACCAGTCCTCGAATTCAGCCCGCGAGACCAGTACGCCCGTGCCGGACGACAGGTGGTCGGACAGGGCGTCCTGCAACCGGCTGCCCACTTCAGCGGCATGCACGCGGGCATCGCGCCAGAACTGGCCGGCCCGATGGGCAGCCACGTCGCCCACCACTTGGCTGAGGTCTTCTTCCACGTCCCAGTGCAGGGCCTTGGCCACATCGCCCGTGGCCCGGGCCAGCATCACGTCGCCTTCGATGCGCAGCGTGGCACCCAGGGCCAGCGGACCTTCACGCAAATCCCGAAAGAGCGCATCCACGGTGGGGCGTGCCGTCAGCACCACGGCCGGCTCTCGCCGGAAACGGCCGTCAGCATGCCGTCGACGCCGATACGGGCATCGGCCTGCAGGGTGGGCAGGCGCAGGAAGCCCTCGTCGGATGCCGGCTCGGCACTGACCTTCGGGGCTGCGACCGAACGCGGAGCCGCGCCGGTCTTCGCGGGACGGGGCGCGGCCTTGGCCCCCTGCCCGCCTGCGGTGGGCGGCAAGGCCCGGATGCGCACCACGTGGCCCGCGTGACTGGCCAGCACTCACGCAGCCGGGGCTGCTGGCCGGTGACGTGATTGATGGCTGACAGCACCAGCTGGGCAACGGGGAGCGGGATCTGGAACATGGTGGTATCTCGGGCGGAACTGGCGGCCATTATAGGCACCATGAAAAAACCCGCCCCGACGCATGTAGCGTGGGGCGGGTGTCTGTCCTGCCGGGTTGGGAGCGCAACCTTCGTGAAGGTGCCGCCTCGACTCCGCCCGGCGCCGACGGGCGGCGCCGTGGCTGGGTGCCGATCAGCCGATCAGTTGGGCTGCTGGATGCCGGCCAGCACCCAGCCGGAAGCACCGGAGGCGGGGCGGGTGAAGTTCCAGATCTCGGAGAACGGCTCGGCCGGGCTGTTGGGCTCTTCGCGGATGAGGCCGCTGAAGAGCACGCTGGCCACCGTGATGGGGCCTTCCCGGTGCATGCCGGTCAGTTCGGCGTTCAGCTCGACCACTTCGGTGGTCTGCGGGTGCTGCCGCGCTGCATCATGTCGATGTTCAGCTCGCCGAACATCTCGGGCGAGGTGAACTCGCGCAGGTCGTCGGCGTTGCGGGCGTCGAAGGCCGCCTGCAGGCGCACGAACTGGACCTTGGCTCGGCGCACGAAGGCTTCGGTGTCGAAACCGCCGGGCACCTGCATGGCAGCGGTGTAGCCGCTGACGGTCGGATCGGCAGCAGCAGGCGCCTGAGCCGCACCGGCCGCCGGCGTCTGGCTGAACAGGGCCACCGGCGTTGCTGTTCTGGCGGAACATGTCGTTCTGGCCCGGCTTGCCGCTGTTGTTGTTGAAGGCGTCACGCAGGTTGCCGGCAAACGGCGCGCCGCTGCCGGCCGCCTGTGCCTGCTGCTGTTGCTGCAGGCGCTTGCCGAACATGCGGAAGGCAAAGATGGCCAGGCCCGCCAGCAGGAGCATCAGCAGGAAGACACCGGAGCCTTCACCCAGGCCGAAGGCCGAGGCCAGGGCGCTGAGGCCCAGACCGGCGGCCAGACCGCCCAGCAGGCCCATGCCGAAGCCGGGCCGACGGCCGTTGTTGGCCTGGGCAGCCTGCTGTTGCCGGTTGTTGGCCATAGAGTTGTTCTGCTGGGCCGGCGCGGCACGTTGAATGGTGCTGTTCTGGCGACCGATGCTGCGGCCGCCACCGATCCGGGCAGCTCGGCGCTGTCGGTAAAGAGCATGACCGAGCTGGCCAGCACGACCATCAGCATCATCAGGAATTTTTTCATGTGAGTTCCTCTGTCCAAGCGAATGTGTGGTTGGGCAACGGGGAAACTGGGAAGGCCGAAAATGGGCGCCTTCCCGGGGGCCGAGGGCTCGGCCAGGCTTTTGCCACCATCTACCGGGCATCTGCCCGGATCGACCACCCAACGTGCACGAAAACACGGCGTGTGGCGTGACATGCCCCTGCAGATGGGGGCTGTCCGCCAAAATACAACAGGAAGCGAAAACCACAACGCCCGTTTGTGCAGGGCTGCCGGGCGGCGAGCCCGACACATGCAGCCTGCCGCAGCCCTGCCCGGCGCGATCAGGCCAAGGGATCAGTCCAGCCGCACGCCCCGTGCAGGGCCACCACGCCGGCGGTCATGTTGAGTAGCGCACCGCCGAAGCCGGCGTCGCGGAACATCTGGGCGGGTCTCCCGGTCGGGGTGCATGCGGATGGATTCGGCGGTAGCGATAGCTGTCGGCGTCGTGGGCCACGACCTTGCCGATGAGGGCAGCACACCGAAGGAGAAGGCATCGTAGGGCGACGCAGCGGCTCCCAGACCTGGAGAATTCCAGCACCAGCGCCTTGCCGCCGGTCTTGAGGACGCGGTGGATCTCCTTCAGGGCCTCTTCCTTATGGGTCATGTTGCGCAGACCGAAGGCCAGCGTCACGCGGTCGAAGCTCTTGTCGGGGAACGGCAGTTTCTCGGCGTCGCACTGCACGGTGGGGACGGTCAGGCCGTCATCCAGCGCCCGGTCACGGCCCACGGCCAGCATGGCGGCGTTGATGTCGGTCATCCAGACCTCGACGCCGGGCTTCTGGCCATGGCGCGGGCCAGTCGCCACTGCCGGTGGCCAGATCCAGCACCTTCATGCCGGGGCGCAGGGCCGCCTGACCCACGGTGAAGTGCTTCCAGAGCCGGTGCAGACCGCCCGACATCAGGTCATTCATCAGGTCGTAGCGGCTGGCCACCGAATCGAACACACCACGCACCCGGCCAGCCTTCTCGGTGGCATCGACCTGCTGGTAGCCAAAATGGGTTTTTCTCGTGGGTGTCGGGCATGAAAGCCTCCGTGAATGGTGTTTTTGTCTGCGGGTGAGGAGCGTGCCTTCACCCGGAAGCGGCACGCCGCGGGGTCTGGGATTGCCCGGCAGCGGCCGGATGCAAGAGGGAGCAGGTACCGGATCAGCCGCCGCAGCCGCCACTGCCACAGCCGCCGCCACCTCCCACAGCCACCGCCGTGGTGCTTGGGTGGGGAGGTTCGGCGTTGCCCACGCGACTGAGCCCCGGGCCTCGAGCTGCGCCGTAGTCCTTCCAGAGGACGTCCCGGTCCTTGCCCAGCTGGTAGAGATAGTCCCAGGAATAGATGCCGGAACCGTGGCCATCGCTGAAGACCGGGCGGATGGCGTAATTGCCCACCTGCTCGATCTCGGTGATCAGGACTTCACGCTTGCCGTACTGCAGCACGGCCTGGTCGGGCGAATGGCCCTGCACCTCGGCCGACGGCGAGTTGACGCGCAGGAACTCGAAGCTGAAGCGGAAGGCGGAGCCGTCACTGAAGTCCACGCCCAGCTCGCGCGAGCGCTGGTGGACAACGATGTTGGTGGGAAGCGGGGTATTCTGGGCCGGGCCAGCCATGATGACGGGATTGCAACACCGGGTTGTTGAACAGTGCCTGCCGGGCAGACTCTGATAATCTTCAGACGGGGCTAGGCCCACGCCGATCCTGTGATGGTACCCGATTGGCGCGGGCCGATACGTTCTCGCCCGTCGGTCATCGGCGGCAGACCGTCGGCCGTTGCTGTTTTCCGGCGGCCTCGATATTGTGTGCCCAGTGGCGCGTCACGCGGCCGCCAGGGTTCCTTCCTTCGCCAGCACTCACCAGGAGTTGCATTCCATGTCGAAACACGTTTCCACCGCCGGCAGCCAGCCGGCCCTGTCCCGCCTGCCGCTGCAGGCTGCTGCCCTGCTGGCCGGCCTGGCGCTGGCTGCCTGCAGCCACCTGCCCTCCTCGAAGGACAGCGCATCGACCGCCACGAAAGAGGCGGCTGCACCGGCTGCTGCCCAGACCGCCCCGGCCCCGGCCAGCAACCTCGAAGTGACCGCCACGATGACGATGAGCTGCGTGCCGACCAAGGAAGCCCAGGCACTGGGTCTGGTGCGCACCGAGGAAGTGCAGGCTGTCTACAAGATGCCGGCCGACAACCAGCCCGGCGATGCCGTGGTGGAGCTGAAGTTCGGCAACAAGGAATACACGCTGCACGAAGGCCCCGCCGCCTCGGGCTCGCGCTATGTCACGTCCGACGCCCTGTCGCCGCGTCACCAGGGGTTTCTCGTGGCACAGCAAGCGCAATGAGGCCATCATTGCCGGCCTGGTGCCTGCCAGCGGCGTGAACGAAGTGGTGGACGGCCCGCTGCTCTATCGCTGCCTGGAAGCCAACTGATCCTGAAGGGCCCGCGCCGAAGGCCGGGCCCCCATGGAGATTTCACGCAGAAAGCGCGCCGGCCAGCCAGCTTCGGAAGGCCGGCAGCGCTGCCGAGACCCGTTCCGCAACGGCACGGTGCTCTTCACTGTCAGCCGGACGCAAGACCGGCGACCAGACCGATCCCGGAAACTGCGGGTCGGACGGCCAGCGACCGATGATGTGCCAGTGCAGATGCGGCACCCGGTTGCCAAAACTGGCCAGATTCACCTTGGCGGGCCGGAAATGACGGCGCACGCCATCCTCCAGCACCGACAGCACGCGCCACAGATACAACCTGTCGGCATCGGACAGATCGGTCATCTCGGGCAGATGCTGCTGCCAGATGACCCGGAAATAGGCGGGCTGCCCCGCTTCGGTTCCCACGTGAATGACGCGCAGCCGCTCGTCCTGCCAGAGAACGTCTTCCCCGCTGGATGGCAGAGCGGGCAATCGGGGGCTTCCAAGGGGCGGTTGTCAGTCATGCTTGATCCGGCAAAGGCAGGTCAGTCCAGGGCGTCCTTGGGCAGCACCACCATGTAGTTGTCGATGTCGGTGTCGCTGCGCGAGCCCCAGTTGGAGTTGAACAGCACACGGGTGAAATCGGGGTTGACGGTGGCCTGCGGCTCGGTCCAGTAGCCATTGTAGGCGCCATGATGGTAGGCCAGCCCCTTCACCTGCGGATGGGGCGTCAGGCTCACGGCCATCAGCTTCTCGTGCAGCCACTGGCGCTTGCCATCAGCCGCGTAGGTGGAGACCAGCACCCAGCCCGGCTTCCTGAAGGCCCGCCCGGAGAAGTGCAGCGCAGTGGCGCTGTGATCCGGTAGGTCTTGAAGAGCGTCGTGCGCTTGCCGGTCTCCAGATCGGTCATGAAGACGTCGCCGTCGGGGCTCTGATAGTCGATGGAGACATACACGTCACGCCCCTGCCCGTCCACGGCAATGTCGGAGTGCTCGGACTTGTGGTGCAGCTGGGTGTACTTCTTGAAGTCCAGCGTCCAGGCACGGGTGCCCACGCCTTCGGTGTCACCCGAGACCACGCAGCGCTTGCCGCCCGGACTCATGCTCACGTGATCGGGCCGGTCCCCCTGGTGTCCATCTTGCCCAGAATGCGGTCTTCCTTCATGTCCCGTGCAAAGACGCCCAGCGAGTGCCACTCGGCATCGTCCACCATGAAGCACCAGTAGCGACCGTCCGCCGAAGGCGCCCCTCGGCCTTGGTCCGGGCCGCAGCCGCACCGGGCCAGATCTTCTTCAGGCGGTCGCCAAAGTCGGCCACCTCGCGCACCGAGCCACTTTTGACGTTCAGCTCGTAGAGCTTCATGCCCAGGCCGTTGGCGGGCATGAAGTAAAGCAGGTCAGGATCGGTGGGATGCCACTGCAGCTCGGCATCGCCGGCCGGCTTGGAGAGGCGCTCCACATACTCCAGCGTGTTGGCGTCATACAGGTGCCGGTGCCGTCGTTGGCGCCGATGAGGATGCGGCTGCCATCGGCACTGAAGGCCCGGCGGCGGGAGTAGTCAGTGCCGGGCAAAGCGCGCCAGCTTCTCCTCGGCATGATCGGTGACGCGCACCACGCAGTTGCCGTAGGCCGGGTCGGCCTCCGGCAGGCCTTTCTTCGGCCGAGGCAGATCGGGCACGCCCTGCCCCGCGCCCGCCTCGGGGTCGATGGACTTGAGCCGACGCTGCTTGTGCTTGGCCAGGAGCGTGGTGCAACCCTTGGTGCCGGTAACAGCAGAAATGGAAGCGTCCCCGCCACTGCCACCTGCTCCGCTTCCGCCAGCAGCACCAACCGTGCCGGCATCACCACTGCCAGCGGCCGAGCAGCCAAGCATCAGCATGGCGGCAGACAGCACCAGCCAGCCGGCACGCCGCGGACCGGGCCGAGCAACGCCTGGGTGACTGGAGGCAGGGAGTTTTGCGGGATGGGCCACCACGGACGTGGCAGCGGACTGCCCGACGCGGACGCGGCGGGCGAGAAGCGAGCGAAATTCAGTCATGGTGCTGCGCGCAATGGAAAGGCTTGCAGCAGCATTGTTTCATGGAAACGTTGCGGCCATGCCGCACGGCCCAACACAGCGCAAGAAGCGTGACAGAGATGGCAGGTTGTGTCAGGCCGGATAAGAGCGGCAGGTATGCCGACCGTCGATCAGTCGATCCAGTCGACGCGCGCCAGACGCTTGACGAGCTTGACCCAGGTGGAAACCATGGCAATGGCCAGCACGCCGATGCCGATGCCACCGCCAATGACCTTGGCGCGAGCATGCGCCCAGAAGTCATCCATCATGCCCGAGATGGCATTCAGCTCGGTGAACCGGTGGTGACGACGACGATGAGAGCAACGGCCGTGGTCATCACCGCCATGAGCTTGACGATGGCCAGCGCTCTGCGTTGTGACGAGGAGGAGGAGGTAGTCGGGCGGATTGAACCACGGCTGCGTCTACGGGCAGCGTGGCCGACGTGTGGGGGGGCATTTCCGGAAGCTCCGAAACGGAAAGGACGTGCAGGAAAGGGGCTCAGCGCAGAGAATGCTGTATCGCCCCGACAACGACAACCCCCGCCAATCAATAACCCATATTCACAAATCAAATAATACGCTGCGGCGCAACAAAGCCCCGAAGTCGGCCTCGGAAAATCCGTGAAAAAGGCCCGCAGGCCGTGCGCCAGATGCCGCTTCTTCCCCGAATGAAGCCGTTTGTCGTCCCTGCAGTGCAGCAAGCCCGGGGCTGCACCGATCCCCTGCCGACCCCCGTCTGTCGGATGAAAGAGACACCTGCACGGGGTGCACCGCAAAAACGGCCCTCATTCACCACATGAACACCGGGTATTCATGATTCAGCCTCAGAAAAGTCCCTTCAGCGAGGCCCACCAGCTGTCGGGCACCCACATCAGCATGCCGGTCGCGAACACGTAGCGCAGGAACTTGCTCCAGTGCCATCCACAGGATGGAAGGAGCCAGCGGCAGGCGCAGCCAGCCGGCCACGGCGCACAGCGGATCACCCACTGCAGGCAGGAAGGAAAACAGCAGCGCACGCGGGCCCAGGCGCTCGAACCACTTCAGGTAATGGGTCTGACGGTCGGGCGCCATGACATGCTTGGCACCACGCCCCATCCAGTAGTTGATGACGCCCCCCAGCGTGTTGCCGGCGGTTGCCACCACCATGGCCAGCCAGAAGAGGTCGGGCCGCATGCTGACGTAGGCAAAGACGGCGGGTTCGGAACCCAGCGGCAGCAGAGTGGCCGAGACGAGCGCCACCACAAAGACGGTGACCAGCCCGTTCTTGGCAGCGCAAACCAGTCAGCGCCTCGTCGAGAAGTGTCTGGAGCATTGAAATGGCCCGGCGGCCGGGCAGCAGGACCCCGGCAGGGTCGCACGCCGCCCGAAAGGACTGCAGCAAAGCGCCGTATTATAGGGACCGCATTCCTTTATCTCTGCCGGTTCCTCTGCCCATGTCCATCGAGTACCTGAAACGGATCCTGAACGCCCGCGTCTACGAAGTGGCGGAAGAAACCCCGCTGGATCCCGCCCCGGCACTGTCGGCCCGCCTGGGCAACCGGGTGCTGCTCAAGCGCGAGGACATGCAGCCCGTTTTCTCTTTCAAGTTGCGCGGCGCCTACAACAAGATGGCCAACCTCAGCGCCGAGGAACGTGCCCGGGGCGTGATCTCGCGCCTCGGCCGGCAACCATGCCTGTGGTGTGGCGCTGTCGGCACGCAAGCTGGGCTGCCGGGCCGTCATCGTCATGCCCGTCACCACTCCCACCCTGAAGGTGGACGCGGTGCGCGCCCGCGGTGGCGAGGTGGTGCTGCAGGGTGATTCCTTCAGCGATGCCTACCAGCACGCCCTGAAGCTGCAGGCCGAACAGGGCCTCACCTTCGTGCATCCGTTCGATGACCCGGACGTGATCGCCGGCCGGGCACCATCGCCATGGAGATCCTGCGCCAGCACCGGGCGCCCGTGGACGCCATCTTCGTGGCCATCGGCGGCGGCGGACCCATCGCCGGCATCGCCGCCTACGTGAAAGCCATCCGCCCCGGCATCAAGATCATCGGCGTGAGACCCTACGACGCCGACGCGATGCGCCAGTCGCTGGCTGCTGGCCAGCCGGTGACGCTGGACGACGGGGTTGTTTGCCGACGGCACGGCCGTCAAGCGCGTGGGCGACGAGACCTTCGCGCTGTGCAAAGCAGTACGTCGACGACATCATCCCCGGTGGACACCGACCAGATCTGCGCGGCGCTCTGGCGATGCCTTCGAGGACACCCGGGCCATTCTGGAGCCCCTCGGGCGCGTTGGCACTGGCCGGCCTGAAGGCCCGGGCCAAGCGCGAGCAGGTGCAGGACCGCACCCGCGTGGCCGTACTAGCGGCGCCAACATGAACTTCGACCGCCTGCGCTTCGTGTCCGAACGCGCCGAGATCGGTGAATCCCGCGAGGCGGTGTTTGCCGTGACCATCCCCGAGCGGCGCGGCAGCTTCGCAGTTCTGCCGACTGGTGGGCCGTCATTCCGTCACCGAGTTCAACTATCGCATTGCCGATTCCGACAAGGCCCATATCTACGTGGGCATCCAGGTCAGCGGCCGCGAGGAAGCCGGGCGGATCGCCAACCGGCTGCGCACGGCCGGCTTCGAGACCCTGGACCTGACCGACGACGATCTGGCCAAGTCGCACCTGCGCCACCTGGTGGGCGGACGCTCGCTGCTGGCCCGCGACGAGGTGCTGTACCGCTTCGAGTTCCCCGAGCGCCCGGGGCGCTGCTGCGCTTCTCGAGGCCCTGCCTGCCGACTGGAACATCTCGCTGTTCCATTATCGCAATCACGGGTCGGACTTTTGGGCGCGCCCTCGCCGGTATTCAGGTACCGTTGGAGGACCGGCCCCGCTATGAACAGGTGCTGGCTGCTCTGGGGTACCCGTACCGGAACGAATCGGAACATCCCGCCTACCGCCTGTTCTTGACAGCGGAAAACAACCTGTCCGACACTGCCGGACTGTCAGGACAACCTTTTACACAAATTTCGTCCCCAGAATGAAACGATGCACATATCGCCCGGGGACGTGCGATAGAATACGGCGATGAGAATAGCGATCATTGAAGACGACAAGGCAGTGGCTTCGCAGCTGGTCCATTCGCTCAGCGTGGAAGGGACACTTGCCATCTTTTTCAACGAGGCCGCGTCCTTCCTGGCGGCCCTGCCGCGTGAGAGCTTCGATGCCTGCATCGTCGACCTCATGCTGCCGGGCATGGACGGCAAGGCGCTGGTGCGACTGCTGCGCGAACGCAAGAACCCGCTGCCGGTCATGGTGCTCACCTCGCAGGACGCCGAGAGCGAGGTCATCAGCGCGCTGGATGCCGGTGCCGACGACTTCGTGGTCAAGCCTGCCCGCGCCGGCGAGCTGCGTGCCCGCCTGAAGGCCTTGGTGCGCCGCGCCGGCTGGGCGACATCCACGGCACCATCTTCGAATACGATCGTTTCCGTTTCGACCTGCAGCGCCAGACCGCGCAGGACAGCGGCCGTATCGTCGAACTGACACAAAAGGAATTCAGCTGGCGCTGCTGTTCCTGAACAACATCGGCAAGCCGCTGTCGCGCGGGCACATCCGCGAGGCCGTCTGGGGGCGTGATTCCGAGGTGCCTTCGCGTACCATGGACACCCACGTCTCGCGCGTGCGCAGCAAGCTCACGCTGCGGCCGGAAAGCGGCTGCCTGCTGGCGCCGGTCTACAGCTACGGCTATCGGCTTGAGCGGCTGCGCGACGAGGGCGAGGATGCCGATGGCGGCGCCCCTGCGCCCGCGGAAAACAGCTGAAAGAAGCCCAACCTGAAGGAAATGGCGTGACCCCCATGGAACGGCCTCGACGCCGGCCGCCTTTGCTGTCCGGCACGTCATGGCGGCGTGTGGCTGCTTGCCCTGCTGACAGCCCTGCCGGCGGGCCTCACCCTGGCAGAAGGCACATCCACATCAACGGGCGGCACGCCGGCCGCCCCGTCGGCAACGGCCAAGCCCGCCGACAACGAAATCCTCCTCTACCACGTCCAGCCCGGCGACACGCTGCTGGGCCTGTCGCGCGAAAAGCTCGACACCCCCGAGCGCTGGCGCGACGTGCAGAAGCTCAACCACATCGGCAACCCGCGCCATCTGCAACCGGGCACCACGCTCAGGATGCTGCCCGGCTGGCTCAAGCCCAAGGTGGCCCAGGCCCTGCTGGAATCAGCCTCCAACCAGGTGAAGCTGGACGGCAAGCCAGCGCATGATGGCGCCGCCATTCCCGAAGGCACCACGGTACAGACCGGCCCGGACAGTGCCGCCGTCATCACCCTGCCCGACGGCACGCGCCTGCGCATTCCGTCGGCCACCGAGGTGCGGCTGGAGCGGCTGCGCGCCTACCACGGCGAACGCCATCTGGACGCCGGCTTCCTGCTCCGGCACGGCAGCATCGAGCCCGACTCTCCGGGTAGCGCAGCCGCCCACTCAACATCAGGACGCCTTCGGGCAACGCCGCCGTGCGCGGCACGCACTTCCGCGTGCATGCCGAAGGCCAGCGCAGCACGGTGGAAGTGCTGCGCGGCCGGGTGGCCGCCGGCAACCGCAAGTCCACGGCCGACGTGGACGCGGGCAAGGGCGCCCGGGTTCACGGCCAAGAGCAAGCCCGTGGTGGCCCAGCTGCTGCCCGCCCCCGATCTGGGCGGCATCCAGGGCCGCACCTGGACGCAGACCGCCCCGCACCTGCCACTGCCCGCCTCGCGGGCGATGCCGCGGCTCACCACGTGGAAGTCTCCACCCGGCCCGACTTCAGCGCCGTGCTGCTGGACACCCGCACCCGGGAACCCGGCTTCGTGCTGCCGTCGCGGCAGGACGGCCCCCACTATGTGCGCGTCAGCGCCATCTCGCGCACGGGCATCGAGGGCTATGTCGGCACCACCGAGGTGCAGGTCCTCGCCCGTCCGCTCCCGCCCCGGCTGCAGCCGCAGCCTGACGAGGTGCAGGTCGACGACCGGCCTGTCCGATTCCGGTGGCTGGACACACCCGACACGCCCGACACGCCCGCTGCGGGCGGCACGACCGAGGCAGGCGGCAAGACGTCCAGCGCGGCAGACCGCACCTACCGCATCCAGTGTCGCTGGCGACGCCGAGTTTGCCCAGGTGCTGCACGACGAGGTGGCCATCCACCCCGAGGATCTCATCCGTCTGGACACCCGCAAACCGCTGGAGCGCTGGTGGCGGGTGGCCTGCGTCGAGAAGGGGCGACAGGGCCCATGGAGCGAACCCCAGAAATTCCGGCTGCGTGGGGCGCCCATCATCGAGGCCCGCCCTCTGCCGGCCGTGCGTACGGGCAGCGATGAGCCCGTGCGTACCGGCCACGGTGACTTCCTCCTGCTCTCTCCTCGCTGACCCGCGCCGATGATCCGCTTCCTTCGGCGCCTGCTGGGCAGGATGGCCCGCTCTGCCCCGCGCGACCGGCCCCTGCTGGAATGGAGCCTGCTGACGACCCTGCTGCTGGCGGGCACCATCTGGTTCGGGCCCCGCCGCAGTACCTGACCAGCGACCAGCGCATTCCGACCCCACCAACGGCACGGACCATGCCTCGCCGCCCGACTACCTGAGCCTGCGCCTGTACGACCTGGCGCTGGGCTACGATGCCCGGCCCCCCTCCGGTCAGGTGGTGATCGTGGACATCGACGACATCAGCATGCTGCAGGTGGGACGCTGGCCCTGGCCGCGTCCGGTACTGGCCGCGCTGATCAACCGCATCGCCGAAGGCCGCCCTGAAGCGCTGGCCATCGACATCCTGTTTGCCGAGGTCTCGTCCCGCCCAAACGACGACCAGCTGCTGCGCACCGCGCTGCAGAATGCCGCACGCCAGGGAACCCGCATCATTCTGGCCGTGGGCAAGGAAGAAGGCACCAACAACTACCTGCCGCTCTACCCGCTGGACCTCATCGCGGCGGGCAACACGCTGGGACACATCACCTTCCATTCCGGCCGCGACGGCCTGGTGCGCGGCCTGTACATGGAAGAAGGCCACCTGCCGGCGCTGTCCTGGGCCCTGGTGGACCGCACGGCCCAGAGCAACCGCAACGAGACGCTGAACATGCTGCTCGAGCGGCGCTGGGACGTGCAGGATCCCATGCTGCCCGGCGCGCTGAAGCAGCTGCCGCCGACCCTCTCGGCCGCCGCCCTGCTGCGCGGTGACATCTCGCCCGACCAGCTGAAGGGGCGCAAGGTCCTGCTGGGCAGCACGGCCATCGGCTCGGGCGACTTCTTTGTGAGCCCCCTGGAAGACGCACAACCCCGGCGCATCTCGGGGCTGGAGCTGCACGCCGTCGCCGCCGAAGCGCAGATCATCCATCACTTCAAGCAACCGCTGTCGCCTCCCCTGCAGGGCAGCATCGAAGTGCTGGTGGTGCTGCTCACCATGCTGCTGCTCTACCGCACCAGCCCGTTCCTGGGCCTCATCATCGTGGTGGTGGCCAGCTGCCTGATCCTGCTGGCCAGCTGGCTGGCCTTCCGCATCGGCTGGTGGCTGGCCCCGGGCGACATGCTCATCTCCATCTGCCTCGGCTACCCGCTCTGGAGCTGGCGACGGCTGTCGGTTGCCTCGACGGGCCTGTTGCGCCAGGCCCGCTCACTGGAACTGTTTGGCGGCGTCTTCGGCGCCCGCAGTGCAGAACCTGTCTCGCACGAGCCCATCTCGGCCCAGCTCAACCGCGTGCAGATGGCCGCCCAGCAGGTGGCCAAGCTCAACCGCTTCCTGTCGGACAGTCTGCAGAGCCTGCCCCATCCGGTCCTGGTGGCCGACCACGAACAGCGGCCGCTGCTGCGCAACCAGCGCTTTCTCAATGCCTTCGGCAACGTGGGCGAATGCTGCACGACCCTGTCGGACTGCTTCCGGACCATCTTCGGCAAGCTGCCGCGCAACTCCGTGACGAGCCCCGCCAGCTGGCCGGTGAATACCAGACACGCAGGGCCGCCACTGGCGGGTGGACGTGGCAGCCACGGGCGCCAGCGCCGACGAGCGTCGCTGGATGATCCAGTTCGTGGACCTGACGGCCCGCCGCCTGGCCGACCGCGAGCGCGAGGAGACCCTCTCCTTCCTGTCGCACGACCTGCGCTCGCCCCAGGCCACCATCCTCGCCATCATCGAGAAACTGCGCACCACCACCGACAGCACCGAGCGTGGCGCCGGTCTGGACGAGCTGGCCCGCCAGTCGCGCCGCGCGCTGGAACTCACCGACGGCTTCGCCTACACCCGCGCCGAGATCAAGCCCATCCAGCCCGAGGAGCACGACCTCAACGACCTGCTCACCGAAGTGATCGACCCGGCCTGGTTCTCGGCCAACGCCAAGAAGGTCCGCCTGACCTTCAACCCGGTGGACGCGGCCATCCTGCGCTGCGACGCCGACCTGCTGCGCCGCGCCTTCTCCAATCTGGTGGAGAACGGAATCCGCCACAGTCCCATCGACAGCAGCATCGAAGTGACATTGATCAATCAGGCACCGCATTTCCGCATTACCATCCGAGACCACGGCCCTCGGCGTCGCCCGACAAGCAGGCGCTCATCTTCAAGCCCTTCTGGCAGTCGGCAGGTTCCGAGACCACCGGCAAGAAGTCGTCCCAGGGCAGTGCCGGGCTGGGCCTTGCCATGGTTCACAAAGCCATTGCGCGCCACGGCGGTACCATCCGTGTATTCAATCACCCCACCGGGGGCGCATGTTTTGAAATCTGCCCTGCCGCAAAGCATGCAGGACGTATAGATGCATTCGACATGGCGTTGCTGACGCTCGGACTCAACCACAACACGGCGCCCGTGGCGCTGCGTGAGAAGCTCGCCTTCCCCACCAAGGAGGCGATCGGCACGGCCCTGTCCGATCTGCGTGGCCACCTGAAGTCGCTGGCCCCGGAAGCCGCCATCCCTGTCCACCTGCAACCGCACCGAGATCTACTGCAAGACCGACGCCCCCGACGAGGCCGGTCAGGCACTGACCGAGTGGATCGGCCGCCACAAGGGCGTGGACGGTGAAGGCAACCTGGCCGAGCACCTGTACCTGCTGCCCAACCAGGGCGCCGTGCGCCACGCCTTCCGCGTGGCCAGCGGGCTGGACTCCATGGTGCTGGGCGAACCCCCAGATCCCGGGCCAGATGAAGACGGCTGCGCGCGTGGCACAGGATTCCAACATGCTGGGCAGCCACCTGCACCAGCTGTTCCAGCGCTCGTTCTCGGTGGCCAAGGAAGTGCGCACCCAGACGGCCATCGGCGCCCAGTCAGTCTCGATGTCGGCCGCCAGCGTGCGCCTGGGCGAGCAGATCTTCGAGAACCGGCCGACTGCTCGGTGCTGCTCATCGGCGCCGGCGAGATGATCGAACTGTGCGCCGCGCACTGGGCGCCCCACCCCCGGCGGATGGTCATTGCCAACCGCACGCTGGAGCGCGCCCGCCCCCTGGCCGAGCGCTTTGGCGCCACCACCATGAGCGCTGTCCGACCCGCCCCAGCAGCTCGAGAACTTCGATGTGGTGATCTCCTGCACTGCCAGCAGCCTGCCCATCATCGGGCTGGGCATGGTGGAGCGCAGCGTGCGCCAGCGCCGTCACCGCCCGGTGCTGATGATCGACCTGGCGGTCCCGCGCGACATCGAGGACGAAGTCTCGCGCCCGGACGATGTGTTCTCTACACCGTCGACGACCCGCGCGAAGTGGTCGATGCCGGCCTGGAAGGCCGTCGCCTCGCCGTGGCCGAGGCCGAGAGCATCATCGACACCCAGGTCAACGCCTTCATGAACTGGATGGTGCAGCGCCAGAGCGTGCCCCTCATCCAGGAACTGCACGCCCGCGGCGACGCCGTGCGCCAGCAGGGAAGTGGAGCGCGCCCGCAAGATGCTGGCCAGGGCGAAGACCCTGCCGTCGTGCTGGAAGCGCTTTCCGTGGCGCTACCGCCAGTTCATGCACGGCCCCACCACCCCTGCTGTCCCATCACGCCGGCAAGGATCCCGAACTGGCCAACATGCTGTCCGGCCTGCTGCCGGTTCCCCGGGGCGGACGGTAACGGGAAGGGAGATCGGCGGCGCGTTGGTTAGAATGCCCGCCGAACCCCTTCACGCATCGCCATGAAAGAATCCTGCGGGCGCAGCTGGACCGCATGCAGAACCGGCTGGAAGAACTCAACGCCCAGCTGGCCAGCGAAGACATCGGCAGGACATCGGCCTGCTGAAAAAGCTCAACCAGAGCACGCCGAGACCAGCGAGGGTGCTGGACACCCACGCCCTGTGGAAGCAGGCCGGCGCCGACACGAAGCAGCCCGCCAGATGCGCGAAGAGCCCGGCATGCGCGAGTTTGCCGACGAGAGATCGCCGACGCCGAGACCCGCCTGCAGGCGGCCCGGGAGCGCATCGAATATCTGTTGCTGCCGTGACCCCGACGACGCCCGCAACGCCATCCTGGAGATCCGGGCCGGCACCGGCGGTGACGAAAGCGCCCTCTTTGCCGGCGACCTGCTGCGCATGTACCTGCGCTACGCCGAACATCGCGGCTGGCAGACCGAGATCCTGTCGGCCAGCGAATCCGAACTGGGCGGCTACCGCGAAGTCATCGTGCAGGTCAGCGGCCAGCAGGTCTACGGACGGCTGCGCTACGAATCCGGTGCGCACCGCGTGCAGCGCGTGCCCGTCACCGAATCCCAGGGGCGCATCCACACCTCCGCCTGCACCGTGGCCGTCATGGCCGAGGCCGAGCCCAGCGGCGACATCGAGATCAGCCCCGACGATCTGCGCATCGACGTGTCTCGCGCCTCCGGTGCCGGCGGTCAGCACGTCAACAAGACCGAATCCGCCGTGCGCATCACCCACCTGCCCACCGGCATCGTGGCCGAATGCCAGGACGACCGCTCGCAGCACCGCAACCGCGACAAAGCCATGACCGTGCTGCTCACCCGCCTGCGAGACGCCCGCGAGCGCGAGCGCGCCGCCGAGACTTCCGCCCACCGCAAGAGCCTCGTGGGCTCGGGCGACCGCTCCGAACGCATCCGCACCTACAACTTCCCCCAAGGGCGGCTCACCGACCACCGCATCAACCTCACCCTCTACAAGCTGCAGGCCATCATCGACGGCGACCGGACGAACTGACCGACGCCCTGATGAAGGCCCGGCTGGCTGAACTGGCGGCGGAGCGGGCCGAGGGGTGAGACCTCGCACGGCCCCGGTCGGGCTGTGCGAGCGATCTACCGGCGTTCCCCGGCGGCTCATGCCGTCTTCCCGCCTCCGCCCTCATGTTCAATCACGCAGCGGGTGCGCCCAAAGATGACACCCTGATCACGCGATGACTTCACCCCTGCTTCCGTAGCGAGCCCCCTGTCGATACCGCCCCCACCCTCGACGACCTCATCCGCCACAGCCAGCTGCCCCGGGCCGAGGCACGCCGCCTGCTGGCCAGCCTCACCGGCCAGCCACTGACCCGGTTCATGGCGCCCACGGCGACGACCCCGCCCACCCGAACACCGCCACCCGGTTCCAGACCTGGCCAAACGCCGCCGCGCCGCGAACCCGCCCTACCTGCTGGGTCAACAGGGAGTTCTACGGCCGCCCTTCGCCGTCTCGCCCGCCGTGCTCATTCCCCGGGCCGACACGGAGACCCTGGTGGAAACCGCGCTGGAACAGCTCACGCTGCTGCGCCAGCAACGGCGCACCGTGGACGTACCCGGCGCGGAAGCGCTCGCCCTCGGGTTTCGCCCCCGGCACAAACCCATACCTGCCAAGGGCAAAGCAGCGCTGACGCTCAAGCCCCCCTCTCAGAAACTTCTTCCCGCCCGGTACATCAGCCCCTGTCCCTGCTGGAACTGGGCACCGGTAGCGGCATCATCGCCATCACCGGCGCTGGAGGCCCCTGGACACCGAGGTGCATGCCGTCGAGCGTTCCCCCGAGGCACTGGCCGTCGCGCAGCAGAATGCAAATACCCTGGGCGCCCACCGCATCCACTGGCACGCGGGCAGCTGGTGGCAGGCGCTGGCCTGCCCCCGACGCTTCGACCTGATCGTCTCCAACCCCCCCTACATCGCGGCCCACGACCACCACCTGCAGCAGGGCGACCTGCGCTGAGCCGCCTCAGGCTCCCGGCGGCCGGCCCCTGACGGACTGGATGACCTGCGCATCCTCATCGGCGGCGCCCCCGCCCACCTGACCCCCGGCGGCTGGCTGCTGCTGGAACACGGCTACGACCAGGAAGCCCCCGTGCAGGCCCTGCTGCGCGACGCAGGCTTTGCCGACGTGTTCACCCGACGCGACCTCGCCGGGCAGCCGCGCGTGAGCGGGGGGCGGTGGCTGGGCGACGGGCGCAAGTAGGCCCATCCAACCGTCAGGCCTGGCCAAGTAGGCCCAACCAAGCAGGCCAGGCCAGACCAGGCCAATCGAACCGACACGGGGCGGACATTGAGCCCGATCACGCCCGGACCGAACAGGGGCGAAAGACAGCCACCGTGCCGCAATCAGACTGAACGGCGAAGAAAGGCGCCATGATGGGTACCTGGCGCCAATAGGGGTAATGGATCCTCGAATAGAGGTAATTTCACGCTGAAATTACCCATTTACGGCCAGCTTTACCTCCTTTCTTGCCCCTATTTCGCCTCATTTTGGCTGAAATTCAAGCCAAAACAGGCTCTGAATGACAGAACAATGGGGCAACGGATCGCATAATGGGTAATTTCGTCCGAAATTACCCATTTAGACGACCATCATTACCCCTATTCCCCTCACTGCCCCCTTCCGATGCGATCCCTCACCGCCGACTATCTGGACAGGCTCGCTTCACCCACTCGCAGCTGGCCACCCTGCGCGCACTCGGTGAGTTCCGTGGCAAGCAGCAGCTCTATAGTGTCCAGCTGCCCGAAGCGCTGAAGGGACTGCAGAAAGCGGCCACCATCGAATCCACCGAGTCCTCCAACCGTCTGGAAGGCGTCATCATCTCCACCCAGCGCCTGCACGCCCTGATGCTGAAGGACGCCACGCCCCGCAGCCGTTCCGAACAGGAGATCGCCGGCTACCGCGACGCCCTGAACCTGATCCATGAAAGCGGCGAGATGCCTTTTCGGAAGGCACCATCCGGCAGCTGCACGGCATCATGTACCGCCACATGCCCCAGCCCGGCGGACAGTGGAAAGCCACCAACAACGACATCATCGAGCGTCAGCCGGACGGACGTTCCCGCGTCCGCTTCGCCCCCGTGTCCGCCCACCTCACCCCGATGGCCATGGCGGACCTGATCGCCCACTACCGATCTGCCCCGGACCAGCACCTGACCGACTCCCTCGTGCTGGTGCCCCCGCCATCCTCGGACTTTCTCTGCATCCACCCCTTCCCTCGACGGCACTGGCTGCATGGCACGCCTGCTGACCCTGCAGCTGCTCTACCACGTCGACTACGCCGTGGGGCGCTTCATCAGCCTTGAACGGCTCTTCGAGGAATCCAAGGAAACCTACTACGAAACCCTCGGAAGCCAGCCCCGTGGCTGGCACGATGGCCAGCACGACAGCATGCCCCGCTCAACTACTTCTGGGGCGTCCTGCTGCGTGCCTACCGGGAGTTCGAAACACGCGTCGGCACACTGGAACATGGCCATGGCGCCAAGGGCGAGCGTGTCCGTGCAGAAGTCCTGAGACGCCAGCACCCCTTCGCCATCTCGGATATCGAGGAGGCCTGTCCTGGCGTCAGTCGGGACATGGTCCGGCATGTGTTGCGCACCATGAAGGATGAAGGACTCATCACGCCGGAGGGCAAGGGGCGTGCCGCGAGGCGGCGGCGCGCGGCAGATGGGCCTTCATCATCTTCGTAGCATGGCATTCGATCGCAGGCTGAAGAAACACGCGCTCGAAGCTAGACTCTCAGCAGATCGACGACCTCCCGAAAGGCCAGAGAGTGTCCCTTTCGGCTCGGATAATAGAGATAGAGAGGATCGTAGGTCATTGCCATCTCGGGCAGAACCTCCACCAACGCACCGCTGTCCAGGTCCGTCCTGACAGACACCTCCGGCAGCCAGGCGATACCCAGCCCATCCAGCGCCGCACGGCGACGCAGACTGCCATTGGTCAGGAAATTGCATTTCGGCTGAAAACGCCACCTTCCCTGCCACGCTCGACAAACTCCCAGTCCATCTTCGAATGTGCGTTTGACAGACGCGTTCCAATAAGCCGGTGCCGATTCAGGTCGGCCAGTCCGCGAATGGCCGGGCTGCCGGACAGGTACTCGGGCGAGGCAAGCAGTGCCATTCTGACTGGCTCGGAGATCTTTATCGCCACCATATCGTCATACAGCGCGTAACCCAGCCGCACACCCATATCGAAGCCCTGCTCGACAATGTCGACCCAGCGGTTCTCGACCATGATTTCCAGATTGACCTGCGGGTTCTCCCACATGAACGGCTTCAGCTTCGGGTACAGGATCAGCTCTGCCGCGAACTCACTGGTATTGATGCGGATCGTTCCCTGCGGCACATCATGCAGCTGATCAAGACGGAAACACCTTCGGCAACAGCCCTGAAAGTGGGGGCCGATATCCGCCAGAAGCCTCTCGCCCGCTTCTGTAGAGAGAATGCTGCGCGTCGTACGGTTGAACAGCCGTAGGCTCCAGTTGTCGCTCCAGATTGCCGATGTTCTGACTCAAGGCCGATGGCGTCACACCCAGACGTGACGCTGCCTTGCTGAAGCCGCCCGCTTCGGCAACCTGCACAAAGGCAAACAGCTCGTTGAAGTTGGGCCCATCTTTAGCATAGCTAATAAACGTTTTTATAAGAATGCTATTTATCTTAACAGAATTGATTCATATACTGTCCTTTCGAGGCCGCCAGAGGATGCCCGCATGCACACCGTAGTCACAGGTGCTCAAAGCCACGGTTCTTGCCACACTGGTCGGCTTCATTCCGTGAGGACAGGCCATGGCCGCAGACTACAAAGCAAACCCCTTCACTCTCACCTACGACGGCGCCATCATGGAGAACATCGATGGCCAGGTGAACATCCAGCCCGTGCGCTACAAGGCCAACAGCGTGGAAGCCGTGGCCAACGTCTATACGCCGGGCCCATTTCGATCCCGCCAAACACTATCCGGCCATCGTCGTGGCCCACCCCAACGGCGGCGTGAAGGAGCAGGTGGCCGGGCTGTACGCACAGAAACTGGCCGAGGCCGGTTATGTAGCCATTGCCTTTGACGCTGCCTACCAGGGCGGCAGTGGCGGCCAGCCGCGCTACATCGACAAAGCTTTCACTGTATCGCATCGAGGATATCTGTTCCGCAGCCGACTTCATCAGCCAGTACAAGGGTGTGGACGCCGACCGTCTGGGTGTGCTCGGCATATGCGGCGGTGGCGGCTACACCATCAAGGCCGCGCAGGGTGACAAGCGCCTCGAGGCCGTGGCCACCATTTCCATGTTCAACAGCGGCGATGCACGGCGCAACGGCTTCCAGCGCAGCCAGACCGACACCATCCAGCAACGGCTCAAGCAGGCCGCCGAGGCTCGCGCCCAGGAAGCCGCTGGCGGTGAGGTTCAGTATTCGCCCGCCTTCGGTGCCGGCATGACCCAAGAGCAGGTGGCCGCGCTTCCGTATGAAATGTACCGGGAAGGCTACGAGTACTATGCGCAGACGCATGCACACCCCAATTCGCAGACGAACTACACGCTTTCCAGCCTGCAGTACCTGATGACCTTCGACGCCAACACCAACGTGGAGCTGATCAACCAGCCGCTGCTGATGATTGCCGGCGACAAGGCCGACAGCCTCTACATGACGGAGGAGGTCTTCAAGAACGCCACCGGCACGCAGAACAAGGAACTGTTCCTGGTGAAGGACGCCACCCACATCCAGACCTACTGGAAGCCGGAATACGTCAAGCTCATCAGCGACAAGCTGGTCGGATTCTTTGGCAAGAACCTGTAATGCTGCCCGCCCAAAGACAAGGAAGAAAAGCGTGCAGAACATCAAGAACAAGGTCGTCGTCATCACCGGTGCCTCCAGCGGCCTGGGTGCAGAGACCGCCCGTCAGGAAGTGTACGTTCGACATGAGCAGGACTGGAATCTGGCCTCCATGTCCTACACCCGCATCGTCTATTGACTCTCCTCATCGAAGTGCCCGTCATGAATGACTCCATGAAGAAGCAGCTGCATGTTCCCTCCTGACGTTGACCCTGTGCGCAGTTTCCCTGCAAGCCGCCGCGACGGACGAAACCCTCATTGCCCAGCCTGATGCTGCCATTGCGCAGACGGAAGCCGGCAAGGTGCAAGGATTCATCCATGACGGCATCCTCACCTATCGCGGCATTCCCTATGCCACCGCCAGGCGCTTTCAGGCGCCCGAAGCCGCCAGACCCGGCAAGGCATCCGCCCTGCGCTGATGTACGGCAACATCTGTCCGCAGACAGGTGGCAACCCGCTGGACAACTTCATGTTCTCCGGCCCGCACCTGCAGCAGAGTGACGACTGCCTCAACCTGAATGTCTGGACGCCCTCCACCACCGACGGCAAGCATCGCCCGGTGATGGTGTGGCTGCATGGCGGTGGCTTCTCCAACGGCTCTTCAATCGAAAGCTACGCTTATGACGGCGAGAACCTGAGTCGCACGGGTGATGTGGTGGTGGTTTCCGTCAACCACCGCCTGAACGCGATGGGACATCTGGATCTGGTCCGCCTCACGGCGAGCAGTACAGGCATTCTGCCAACAGCGGCGTGCTGGACCCGGTGGCCGCACTGCAATGGGTACGGGCCAATGCCGCGCACTTCGGTGGCGACCCGAAGAACGTGACCATCTTCGGTGAATCGGGCGGTGGCGCAAAGGTGCTGACACTGATGGGCACCCCGCCGCCAAGGGGCTGTTCCACAAGGCCATTGTGCAGAGTGCGGCGCTTGAAGGCATGGGCATGACCCTGCTCAAGCCCGAAAGCACCCGCCGCGTGGCCGAGCTGACGTTACAGCACCTGGGCATCCAGCCGACGGAACTGTCCCGGCTCGACAACCTGCCCTACGAGCAGATTGCCCAAGCCACGCAGAAGGCCCTGGATGAAACCGCACAGGAGCAGAAGCTGCCGAACATCCAGGGGGACGGCATCGGCCTGGCCTGGGCACCCGCCACCGATGGCGACTACATTCCCGAAGAGCCGGTCGGCGAGAAATACCCCCGGATAGCGAAGGACATCCCGCTTCTGATCGGCTCCAACCTGACCGAGTGGAACACCATCTACGCCTACTTCGGCGACATCGACAAGGCGCAGCGTGACAATCACCACCACTGGAACGCCGCACGTACCGCCGTGCGCATCAAGGAGCGTTATGGCGATCGCAGCGACGCGCTGAACAAGGCCTTTGCCGCCGCCTACCCCGGCCGCCGCGCTGCCGACGTGCTGTTCGTCGACACCTTCCTGCGCATCCCTACGCTGAAGACGGCCCGCATCAAGGCCGAACAAGGCGGCGCGCCGGTCTCACAACTACCTGTTCACCGGGCACGCCCGTGCTGGGCGGCTTTGCCATGAGCTACCACACATCGGAGATCCCGTTCGTGATGAACAGCCTGGCCCTGACCGAAACGGCCAACGGGAATGGTGCCGAAGCCGGGCCCCGCCAGCAGGATGAGTGGCGCGTGGGTGGCGTTTGCCCGCACCGGCAACCCGAACACGGCTGCGTTGCTCAAATGGCCGGCCTCACACGCCCGAGAACGGTGCGACCATGATCTTCGACAACATGCCCGTGGTCAGATATCACCATGACGCGGAACTGCTGCGTCTGCTCAAGCCCAATGGGCGGTTCTGATCACCCGCCATTCAGCCCCCACCTTTCTGGGCCATGAGTGACCATGGTCATCCGACGCCGTACCGGACGACCGCATCCGGAAAAACCCATGACAAAACCCCTGTTCATCGCCACACTTGCCCTCGGCGCCGCAACAGCCTCTGCGGAGGATTTCAGCCATGTCAGCGGCATGCAGGTGCTCCCGCAGGGCGAGCTGAACTACATCCGTGCGCCCAGCGACCACTTCTCCGGGAAGGCAAGATTCGCACACTACCCCCATGTCGATGCCAGCCGCGACGGCTGGGCGATCGTGGATTTCGAGGCCGGCACGGTCAACAGCTGGCACAGCCACAGCAAGGGGCAGTACCTGATCATCACCCAGGGTACCGGACTGGTGCAGGAATGGGGCAAGCCCATCCAGGTAGTGAAGAAGGGCGATGTCGTCTGGATTCCGGCCGATGTCAAGCACTGGCACGGCGCTGCGCCCGGCATGACGATGAGCCACATTGCCATCGCGCCTGACGAGGCCAACAACAAGACCACGTGGCACGAGAAGGTCGATCCCGAAACCCTCTCCGCCTTCGCCGTCAAGCCCGACGAAAGCGTCAGACAGACCACCCCGCTCACCCGCCGCCAGCTGGCCATCGTGCCAATTGCCGCGCTTTCGGCCGAAGGACGCACCGACGAGCTGAAAAGTGCCCTGGAACTGGGGCTGGCACGCGGCCTGACGGTGAACGAGATCCGCGAGATCTTTGTCCATCAGCATGCCTATGCCGGCTTTCCCCGCGCCCTGAACGGGCTCATCACCTTCAACACGCTGCTCAGGAGCGCGTCGCCCATGGGATCAAGGACATTGAAGGCGAAGCGGCCGCTCCGGATGAGCCCGACAACAACTACGCCAGAGGCATGCAGACCCTTGTGGACATGGGCTCTGCCCGCGCCACCGAAGGGACGCTGTTCGACAGTGATGGCATGGACCACGCCCTCAAGGCCAACCTGTTCGGCTACCTGTTCGGACGCGGCATCCTCAGCTACACCGACCGCGAAGTCGTGGTGATTGCCACCATCGCTTCGCTGGGCGGGGGTGGACGCACAGCTCGGTGCCCACATGAAGAACATCCATGCTCTCGGCGTCAGCCCTGCTGACCTCAGGAAAATCGTGGACGGCGTGAAATCCACCAGCCCGAAAAATGGCGTCAACGCTCAACAGGTTCTGGACGGACTGGGCATGAAGTGATCACCTGCCCATCATTGAGCGCCCCCTGAGCCCCCTGCCCTGTGCCCCTGTTTCCCTGAATACACGCGGCGGGCCAGTACGCCACCGTGCAGGCTCGGGGAAGGCTGACCGTGACCGTCAACCCCAAAGGAAAGTCTGAACAAGGATTCCCCATCATCCCATTCAAGGAAGAAAACATGCAACCCTCCATCAGAACCGCAGTGCTGGCCGCCTGCATCACCCTGGGGACACAGGCAGGCGCAGCACCCTTGAGCATCGCCGAACAAGGCAGCTTTGCCGTGGGCGGCACAGTGAAGAAAAGCGAAGGCACCTACACCCCCGTGCCCCAGAGCATTGCCGCACGCAAGGGCGGTGCCTTCTGGGATGCACACAAGGCCGCGGTCGCCGCAGGCAGCTGACGCTGCATGGCGACCATGCCAGCGTGTTCTACCAGATTCCCACCGACGCGAAGAAAACGCCGCTTGTCTTCCTGCATGGCCACGGTCAGTCTGCACGCGGCTGGATGACCACGCCGGATGGCCGTGCCGGCTTCAATGAACTTTTCCTGCGCAAGAACTACCCGGTGTATCTTGTCGATCAGCCCCGTCGCGGCCGAGCCGGACAAAGCACCGTTCCCGCAGAACTGACGGCCACGCCGGATGACCAGTTCTGGTATGCCCAGTTCCGCATCGGCGTCTACCCGAAAATGAACAAGGGCGTGGCCTTCCCAAAGGATCCGGCGGCACAGGAACAGTTCTTCCGCATGATGACCCCGGACACGGGCACCTTTGATGTGCCCGCGACGACCGATGCCATGGTCAAGCTCTTCGAGCGGACTGACGGTGGCGTGTTCGTCACCCACTCGGCAGGTGGCATCATCGGCTGGACGGCGGCCGTGGCCAGCGACAAGGTGCAGGGCATCATCGCCATGGAGCCGGGCGCTTCTTCTTCCCGCAAGGCGAAGAGCCGCCGGCACTGCAAAGCAGGTTCGGCGATGTGGCACCGCTCACCGTACCGCCCGAGCAGTTTGCCAGGCTCACCCGCATGCCCATCGTCATCTATTTTGGCGACTACATCCCCGACCATCTGGATGGCACGCAGGGCGGCGAACAATGGTTCATCCGCATGAAGATGGCCCGGCAGTTTGTCGACACCGTCAACAAGCACGGTGGCAAGGCAGAACTCGTCCATCTTCCCAAGGTTGGCATCAAGGGCAACACCCATTTCATGTTCAGCGACACCAACAATGCCGAAGTCGCCGACCACCTTGCCGTGTGGTTGCATGAAAAGGGCTGGACAAAATGACCCTGCATCCACCACTGCTGAATCCACTGAACCGGCGCGCCGGAGATCTTCCGATCAAGTCCCGCATGTCGGACGTCCAGTTCCGGGACACGACAGTCGTGAGGACTTGTTCAGAGGGTCGATAGGGCATCAACCCTTTTCCCTCGGTTACGAAGCCGCCAAGGCCTCGCTCGATCGCTCGCTGGCACGGCTGGACTGCGGCTATATCGACCTGATGCTGCTGCACCAGCCGTTCAATGATGTCTACGGCGCATGGCGCGCGCTGGAGGAATATCAGGCAAGCGGCAGGATCCGCGCCATCGGCCTGAGCAACTTCACCGCCGACCGCGTGCTGGACGTGGGCCTGTTCAACAAGGTCATGCCCGCGGTGGACCAGATCGAGATCAACCCCTTCCACCAGCAGACCGAGCAGGTGCAGGGGCTGCTCGCGGAAGGCGTCGTGCCCGAAGCTCAGGGGACCGTTTGCCGAAGGCAAGTTCGGCATCTTCGAGAACCCCGTGCTCACCGCCATCGGCCAGAAATACGGCAAATCCGTGGCGCAGGTCGTCACCCGCTGGCTCATCGAGCGCGGCATCGTGGTGCTGGCCAAATCCACGAAGCCCGAGCGCATGGCCCAGAACCTGAACGTCTTCGACTTCCAGCTGGACGATGACGACAAGGCGCAGATTGCCACACTGGACGTGGGCAAGAGCCAGATCATCAGCCACACCGACCTGGCCATGGTGCGCAAGTTCAAGGAGTGGGTGTTCAACGTATAAGGGACGTGACCATGGCAGGCCCTTGCCTATCCCTCTCACATCGACGACGACAGCTTCGGTCAGTCCGCAAGGCGGATGACCTTGCGGTACGGGTACGGACCGGTGCGTCCCGCTGGTTCACCGCCCGGGCCCACAGGTGCCCGGGCTGGGCACTGAACCGGTCCGCGATGAGATCGATCAGGGACAGCCTGTCCATCTCACCTCCGCCAGCATTCCGTCATGGAAGGCTTTCAATCGGTCATGACGCTGCATCGCCAACTGCTGGCCAGCCCTGGTCTTGAAACCTTGCGCCAGCTGAAGGAGCTTCCGGGGAAAGTGGTCCAACGCATACCGCCGATCATCAAGCGGCCGATTCTCGCCACCCGGATCAGCCGGATCGTACAGTGACGAGCCCATCCGGCCCGCCGTGTAGAAACAGCGGGCCACCCCATGAACCCCAGTGCGTCCAGCCGGTCCGCGTCCTGCAGGATGCGGGCTTCCAGCGTATCAGGCTCAATGCCCGCCGAGAAGCTGTGCGCCTCGATGGCATGCGCCACGGCCTGTCGCCGGTCCGTGGGCCAACGTAGCCCCCGTCAGCAAGGAGATGGCCTTTTTCAGCCGCCGGGCGCGAGGCTCGGTTGCGCAACGGAGAATTCTTCTCCACGGCCACACAATCATGCAGCAGGACCGCCGCCGCCGGATCTCCGTATCGCCGCCTTCCACTGCCACGATGGCCTCGCACATTGCCCCAGACTCGATCCAGATGCGCCAGATCGTGGGATCCATCATCGTTTCCCGGCGGAAAGACATGCGGCAGCAGTGTTTTCGGCCAGCTGTCGATGCCTGCCGAAGCGATCGATGAACCAGTTCATGAGCGTTTCTCTATGCGGTCTGACATGCCCGTAAAGAGCAAAGTCGTGACGTGAGAGGAAGGCTCGGTCGTTCCTTTATCAGACACCCTGCCTCTCCATCGCCTTTCTTCAGCTCGGCATTGGGCCGGAACGGCCGCCCCAACGCATCCAGAAACGGCGAGACGCCTCCGACGACAGAACGACCACAGTTTCGCCGCCGGCGAGGTCTCGATTCCGCACAGGAAAGCTTCCCGCTCATCGGACGCCTTCCTCCGCAGGGAAGCACGTCCATTCAGGCGATCCCTGTCTTCACGATCCCCTCTTCCCGCGCCGCCCCACGCCGCATCCACGCCACCACCACGCCCAGCACGATGGCCACGGCCGCAAACGGCAGCCATTCCAGCGAATAGGCCTTCAGCGGCAGGTGCTGCGAGAAGTCGGTGCCGGCCACCGACAGGATGGACACGACCATCACCATCCCCACGGCCAGGCGCTGGGCCAGCAGCGGCAGGGGCGTGACGAAGGTCTCGATGAGCATGATGAGCAGGATCGTCATCACGACCGGGTACAGCACCATCAGCACCGGCACGGACTTGTCGATGACGGCGCTCAGGCCCTGGTTGGCCAGCAGGAAGCCGATGAGCGAGCAGATCACGGCATAGGTGACATAGCTGATGCGCGGGAAGATGTCGTTGAAGAACTCGGACACGGCGGTCACGAGGCCCACCGAGGTGGTCAGGCAGGCCAGCGTGACGATGACACCAAACAGCACGCGGCCGAATTCACCGAAGGTGCTGTAGGCGGCAGTGGTGAGCAGGTAGGTCCCCGAGTCCCGCCCCGCTCCTTCAGATCGGCGAGGACGGCGGGATCCACGGGCAGGCGGTTGCTGAACCAGCCCGAGCCCACGTAGATGACGGCCAGCGCAGTAGCAGCCACGATACCGGCCAGCGAGGTCTGCACGATGAGCTGGCGTCGCTGGGCCGGGGTGAGCACGGCTTCATTCAGGGCAGCCACGCTGCCGTCGCCCTGGGCGCCCTTGGTCAGCATGCGGGCCCGGATGGCGGTGATGACGATGACCGAGAATGCAACCGAGGCCAGCACGTCCATGGTGAGGTAGCCGTTGACGAAGCCGTTCAGATAGGCAGCCGTGCCGGTGGACTGGACATCCGTCAGTGTCGGCGGACGCCCCCACAGCCAAAAGGCCGCCTTGCCGATGAGCGCCAGGATGCACACCAGCAGCACGGGCGTGAGGATGGCCCCGATGCGCTCGACCATCTTGGAGGGGTTGAGGCTGAGCCACAGCGTGATGCCGTAATAGACCAGGCTGAAGATCAGCAGCGAGGTGCTGCCCGGCTCGCCCAGGAAGGGCACCACGGCCATTTCATACGAGGTGGCGCCCGTCCGGGGAATGGCAAAGAAGGGCCCGATGGTGAGGTAGACGACCGCCAGGAACAGCAGCGAGAACCACGGGTGGATGCGGTCGAGCGCGGTGCGGTAGCCGTCCTGGTAATAGGCACTGACAATGATGCCCAGCAGCGGCAGGCCCACGCCCGTGGACACGAAGCCCAGCAGTGCCGGCCAGAACGTCTGGCCGCTTTCCAGCCCCAGTGCCGAGGGGAAGATGAGGTTGCCGGCGCCAAAGAAGATGGCGAACAGCATGAAGCCGATGACGAAAGTATTCTTGTTCACTGTCATGAAGGATGGGTAATCGGCCGCAGGTCAGCCGACCAGGTACCCGTGCAGACGCAGGTGCCGGATTGAAAACCGGGCCGCCGTGTTTCCTCGCGGCCACAGGCAGGATAACATCCGCTGTCTTTACCCGACCAGTATTCTGGCGGCCCCCTTTTCCATCGTGTGGAGGTCCCCCATGGACGCCAAGGAATTCATTCATCAGACCGTTACCGAGCACCCCGTCGTCCTGTTCATGAAGGGCACGGCGCAGTTTCCCCAATGTGGCTTCTCCGGCAAGGCCATTCAGGTGCTGAAGAACGCCGGCATCAAGCAGCTGGTCACCATCAACGTCTGGAAGACGCCGAGGTCCGCCAGGGCCGTCAAGGACTACTCAACTGGCCCACCATCCCGCAGCTCTACATCAATGGCGAGTTCATCGGCGGCGTGGACATCATGGCCGAGATGGCCGAGTCGGGCGAGCTGCAGAAGCTGATTCCGGAAGGCAACAAGGCCGCCTGAGCCAGCAAGGCCGACTGAAAAAGTCGCCCGAAGGGAGCCCGGCACCGGCCGGGTCGCCCCTTCCCTCCTGCGCGTCCACGCGCCTGCTGTCGCGCTGAAACGGCAGAAGGCCCGCAGACCTGCAGACGTGCGTAGGCGAAGACACGCAGACCCGAAGGCCTGCGCAGCCGCACACACGCCCTCTTTTACGAGGTCAATCAGACCAGCCCGGTCGCCTCGTCCAGGCCCAGATGGATGTTCATGGCCTGCACGGCCGCCCCGCTGGCCCCTTGCCCAGGTTGTCGATGCGCGCCACCAGCATGCACTGGTCGTCATTGCCAAAGACAAAGAGATCGGCGCGGTTGGTGTCGTTGCTCCCCGCACATCGAAGAAGCCGCCTTCAGGCGCGGCATCCAGCGGCGCCACCTGCACGAAGCGCTCGCCCGCATAACGGGCCGCCAATGCGGCATGAATGGCTGCCCGGTTCACGTCCCGCTGGCCGGCAGCGCGAATCTGCGCCAGATCCAGCGGCACGGACACCGCCAGTCCCTTGTAGTACGGCGCCACCACGGGCAGGAACACGGGCGCCTGCGCCGTGCGGGCATAGCGCATCATCTCGGGCAGGTGCTTGTGGGTGAGCCCCAGCGCATAGGGGCGCGGGGCCAGCAGCTTGCGGGCCTCTTCCACCGACACCTCCACTTCGGCAGTCGCGCCGCCTTCGGTGGCCGAAGCGCCGCGCCCGTCATCGCTCATCCCCAAGGGCTGCCAGCGCGGCCCGGTACTGGGCAATCATCTTCTTGCCGCCCCCGAATAGCCGGTGTGCGAGGTGGCCGACAGCGGATGCTCGGCCGGCAGCAGCCCGGCATCCATCAGCGGCCGAACGGCCAGAATGAAGGCCGTGGCGTGGCAGCCGGGGTTGGCGATGCGCTTGCTGTCGCGGATGCGCTGGCGCTGGCCCGGATCCAGCTCAGGCAGGCCGTAGGTCCGTGCCGGGTCCACCCGGTGAGCCGTGCTGGTGTCGATGACGCAGGTGGCAGGATTGTCGACCAGCGCCACCGATTCACGGGCGGCTGCGTCGGGCAGGCACAGGAAGGCCACATCGGCCGCGTTCAGCAGCCGCGCCCGCTCGGCCGGATCCTTGCGCAGCGCCGGGTCAATGCGCAGCACCGTGACATCACGACGCCTGCGCAGATACTCGTCGATCTGCAGGCCGGTCGTTCCTTCCCTGTCCATCTACAAAGACCTTGTGAACACTCATCTTTTCATCTTCCTGAGTCATGCCATGTGGCCCGGCACCGGCCGAAAGCAGGCTGCTCGCTGATTCCGGACCATGGGTGACATCGGGCACATCGCGCCGTGCGCATCATTGCCCGGGTTCCGGGCGGATTCCACGCGGGTACCGCCCCGACCGATGCGGGGTCCCGATAGTGTGTCACAACCGGGGAATGTCCCGGCATGGGCGGTCCCCGCGATGCCGATTTGCATCCCGCTGCCCGGCGCTGCACACTCACCTTTTCCTCCATCGTCCTCTCTGTCATGCCCCGTCGTCTCATCATCGCCATCACCGGTGCCAGTGGCGCCATCCTGGGCGTGCGCCTGCTGGAATACCTGCGCCTGCAGCCCGATATCGAGACGCACCTGATGGTCTCGTCGGCCGGCTGGCAGACCGTGGTGACGGAGCTGGACCGCAGTCGGGCCGAGGTGGAGGCGCTGGCCGACCATGTCCATCCGGTCAGGACATCGGCGCCAGCATCGCGTCGGGCTCCTTCGCCACCGAGGAATGATCGTGGCCCCCTGTTCGATGCGCACGCTGGCGGCCATCGCCATGGGGCTGTCGGACAACCTGATCAGCCGCGCCGCCGACGTGGTGCTGAAGCGAGCGCCGCCGCCTGGTGCTGCTCACGCGCGAGACGCCGCTGAACCCCGCCCACCTGCGCAACATGACGGCGGTGACGGAAATGGGCGGCATCATCTGCCCACCCGTGCCGGCCTTCTACCAGCGCCCGGCCGACCCGGCCACGATGATCGATCACATGGTGGGGCGGGTGCTGGACCTGTTCAACATCGAGCAGGCCTCAATCCGCCGTGGGATCCGCCAGCCCGGCGAGATCGCTGAAACGCCCCAGCAATTCACCCGATTAATATATTCACGATACGTTCAGGCGGTCACATTGAAACGAAACTCGACATAAATTTATATTATTCATAATACATGGCAACACTCTGATAACAAAACCGCCCCAAAAATCCACGATATCGCATCAACACGCGCGAAAGGCGTGCTAACCTGAATCTGCCGAAGGCACTCGCGAGAACGGGCGAGCCGACTGGCCATCATTCATGGAATTCATGAAAAGGCTCATGCCTCCGTGGCCCCCTGATCCGGAGACAGGGCCCGAGACGTTCGGTACAGGCCCCGGCTGCGCAGCCCGACACACGGGGAGACACCGCAGCCCCTGCTGAATGCCCTCTCCGGAACGCCGCCCCGACCCGCGGCGCTGTCTGCGTGTTCAAACTCAAGGAAGGAAGCAAGACCATGAGAAAAAGCGCCCAATCCGTTTTTCCCGGCGATGTCCGCCTTTTGCGGCCCTGTCCTTTTCCGCCGCTGCCGTGGCCCGGGAGGGAGCCTACATCCGTGGCGACATCGGCTCGGGCACCTGAAGGTCGACGACAACGAGAAGCTGCGCGTCAGCAACGTCGGCAGGAAGATCAAGGACTCGTACCACGAATCGGGCTTCATGCCGCGCCTGTCGGTCGGCTATGCCCCGGGCAACGGTCTGCGTGTCGCGGGCGACTTCACCCACTACAAGGAGATGAAGGAAAGCTACGATGCAGCCAACGGCGCCACGCAGAATGCCGGCGTCAAGGCCAATGGCTTCGGTGTGTCGGCCATCTATGACTTCGACTACGGCAGCGACTTCGTTCCCTACGTGGGCGCCCGTCTCGCCGCCAACAAGCTGAAATACTCGGCAGGCTACGCCGCCGCCGGCCAGCGCTTCTCGAGCAGCAAGAGCAAGACCAAGGCCGGCTATGGCCTGCTGCTGGGCTTTGGCTACAAGCTGTCCAACGAGATGACGCTGGATGCCGGGTACCGCTACAACCACATGGATTCCGACCTGAACGCCCACGAGGTGTCGGTGGGTCTGCGGTACTACTTCAACTGATCCATGGCGGGCTCTGGCAGTCGGTCTCCGACGCGGACTGCCGGAGCCCGGGCCGCAACATCTCCCTGCGCGCCGTGGCCGACACCGGATACATCGAACAGTGCGCGAATGCCCCTGCCATGTCCGGCGGCAGCGCCCGCTGCCACCAAGCCGCCACGCTATCATGACAGGCATCAAGACGCTTTCCCGTTCAAGAGGACGACGCTATGAGACTGATCCTGGTGTGGCTCATCAATGCTGCCGCCATCTTCCTGCTGCCCTACATCCTGGCCGCCGTGCACATCAAGGATTTCGGCACCGCCATGCTGGTCGCACTGGTCATCGGCCTGCTCAACACCTTCATCCGGCCCGTGCTGTTCGTGCTCACGCTGCCGGTCAACGTGCTCACGCTGGGGCTCTTCACGCTGGTGCTCAATGGCCTGATGTTCTGGGTCACGTCCCGCCTGGTGGATAACTTCACCATCACCGGTTTCTGGTGGGCCGTGCTGGCAGCCGTCATCTACAGCGTCATCAGCAGCTTCATCAGCCTGGTGCTGCTGGGTGAGCAGCAGCGCGCCGACTGAGACGAGCCTCCCACCCGAAGCTCGACCGTTCTCCTGCCTCAGCGCGCGGTCCCCAGCGCCATCGTCCAGTACGAACCGTACTTGCTCTGGGCCGCGCCAGGCACCACCGCCAGCCCCACTTCCCGGATGTCGCCGCGCATCAGCGCCTGCAGTGCGACGGGCTGTCGATCCGGGCCTGCATCGCCTCGGCCAGCGTCCGGAAGCCGGCCGCAATGTTCTCGTCCGCCTGCGCCCAGTCGTACTTCACCATCTCGAAGCGGTGCCAGACGTACTTGCCATCATCCCAACCGTGGCTGAACTTGTTCGTGCGCAGCATCCATTCGGATTCCAGCAGCGCCGCATAGGCCACCTGGGCATTCCAGCGCAGCGGCGGCGCGGCCGGCAGGGCCACATCCCCGCAGGTGCGCGGCTGGGCGCGCGCCTCGTTCACCGCCTGCACCACCTGCTGCGCCAGCACGTGATAGCGCGCTGCGTCCGCCCGCGCCGGGCCGCCTTTGTCCTGATTCGCCTTGTCCCGGGCCGCCTTTGTCTGCCGCGGCACCGGATGCCCGCGTCCAGTCGATGCGCCCCACCCGGCACGGACCACACGGTCAGCCACCACAGGAGCAGCTGACACGGTCGTGCCGGCCGCTGGCTGCGCCGTGCGGCAACACCGACGCAACGAGCGAGCCCGTATCCTGAGAAGCCAGCGGCAGCCCCAGCGCCAGGTACTCGGTGCGGATCGCCGCCGCATTACCCTGCCCCAGCGACGGCTCCAGGCCGCCGTCGGAACCATCGCCTGCGCCACCGCACGCTCCCACCGCCAGGCCCAACAGGGCCGATACGAGCACGGGCGTCGTTCCCCGGCCCCATGTCTTGCCGCCCTAACACGATCCAGCCCCCGGGTACAGGTTTCAATGGGAAGCATTGTCATGAGGCAACGTTTTTCGTGTCTCCGGCGACACGTCCGGTGGTTTACGGCAACATCCGGGCGGTATTCGGCAGATTGGAACGGGCTTTCCGATGGAAGACGACTTCGCTGAACGATGCTCAAAGCCCGGAGGAGCCGGCAGGCGAAGGTATCTGCCGACGAATCCTTGACCACTTGCGCCTGTGAGGAGGCAGATGCCGCACTCTCCCAGCGCCGGTCTACGCCAAGCACGTCCTGCGCAAGCCCATGAACGCACAAGGGGCCATCGCTGGCCCCTTGTTGTCGCGTCAACGGCAGGTTCCCGTCACTCTTCCGAATCGAACTTCATGTCCTGATAGCGGATGAAGTGCGAGCGCTTGATGAGGCGATAGGCCAGCCAGATGCCCAGGAAGACCGGCAGGCCGATGTAGGTGGCCACCACGCCGCCCCAATCGATGCGCTCTTCCATGAACGCCTGATAGTTCTGGCCCAGCGTGATGATGAGGCACAGCACGAAGGCGAACAGCGGGCCGAACGGGAAGAACGAAGCCTGATAGGGCAGATCGGAGAGCTTGCCACCCTGGGCCAGGTAGCCCTTGCGGAAGCGGTAATGGCTGACCGCGATGCCCAGCCAGGCGATGAAGCCCGTCATGCCCGAGAGGTTCAGCAGCCAGATGTAGATGACCTCGGCGCTGGCCAGATAGGTGGCAAAGCAAAGCGCCGCCACGACGGTGGTGGCCAGCAGCGCGTAGACCGGCACGCCGCGGGTGGAGACGCGCGCGAAGATGCGCGGCGCCATGCCCCGGCAGGCCAGCGTGTAGAGCATGCGGGTGGAGGCATACATGCCGGAGTTGCCGGCCGAAAGCACCGAGGTGAGCACGACGGCGTTCATCAGCGCCGCAGCCGACAGCAGGCCGGCCCGCTCGAACACCAGCGTGAACGGGCTGACGCTGACATCACCCACTTCATTGCGCAGCAGGCGCGGGTCGGTGTAGGGGATGAGCAGGCTGATGACGAGGATGGCCAGGATGTAGAAGAGCAGGATCCGCCAGAAGACCTGCCGCACGGCACGCGGAATGTTGCGCCCCGGATCGGCCGATTCGCCCGCGGCGATGCCGATCAGCTCGGTACCTGGAAGGAGAAGCCCACGATCATCGCCACGCCGATGAGGGCCGCAAAGCCCCCCGCGAACGGCGCCTCGCCGATGGACCAGTTGGCCAGGGTGCTCGGAGAAGGTATGGACGCGCTCGCTGCCATGCAGGATGCCGACGATCATCATCAGGCCCACGGCGATGAAGATGACGACGGTGATGACCTTGATGGCGGCGAACCAGTATTCGGCCTCGCCGAATCCCTTCACCGAAATGACGTTCAGCAGGAACATGATGCCCAGGAACAGCGCACTCCAGAGCACGCCGGGCACCTCGGGCATCCAGTAGCCCATGACAAGCTGGGCCGCCACCAGGTCCACCGCGATGGTGATGGCCCAGTTGTACCAGTAGTTCCAGCCCAGCGCGAAGCCGAAGCCTTCGTCCACGTAACGGGCGCCATAGGGTGGCAAACGAGCCGGAGACCGGCATGTAGGCGGCCAGTTCACCCGTGCTGGTCATCAGGAAGTAGACCATCAGGCCGATGAGGCCGTAGGTCAGCAGCACCGCCGGGGCCGGCTTGCGAGATGGTGGCCCCCGAGGCCACGAACAGGCCCTGTGCCGATGGAGCCGCCGATGGCGATCATCGACAGGTGACGCGCCTTGAGCGAGCGGCGCAGCCTGTTGCCGGACGATGGGGAGGACGCCGTGGACTGGCCAGGCGGGGACGGCGGAGTGGCGGGCGCTGAGCTGCTCATCGGGTCTGTCTCGTGGGGTTGGCTGCCCCGAACACGCAGACGCGACATCAGAGGGAAGCGTGCTGCCCGACCGACCGTGTGCAGGCTGCGCTGCCCGGAACTGCCTGCCTGTAGAAGAAAAAGTGGTGCCGCTTGTCGGATTCGAACTGACGACCCTACCGCTTACAAGGCGGTTGCTCTACCAACTGAGCTAAAGCGGCCATGGAAACCATGGCGTGCCAACGCACGCGGGCGATTCTAGCAGGCAATGCACGTGGCCGTGCAAGGCTGCCGAGTCCCTGTACCACTGATGCGTACCAGCCGGGGACGACTACCCGCAGGCGGCGTGGGCGGTGGCGTATCCGGCGGGCCATCCGTGGTCGGCGCGCCGGGAACGGGCGCACGCGTGCCGGCCGGCGCCTGTTGCGGGCCGGGACGGGCCTTGCGCCCTTTCTCGGTGCCAGCTCCCTGCCATCTTCCCTGATGGGGCAGGCGCGCCAGTCGGGGTGGACGTTCCGGCCCTGGGTGGGAGCCCCAGCGGAGGTCGGTGCGGCGGCATCGGCCTCGACCGGGCTGGCCGTGGACTTGCGACTGCGGGTGGCCTTGGGCTTGGCGGGGGCGGGCGCATCAGTGGCGGGCGCATCAGCTGCCCCCCATCGGTGGCCGCCGGCGTCTTGCGACGTGGGCTGGTCGTGCGGGAAGCGGGCTTGCGCCGGCCGCTTGGGGTGCTGCCACCTTCATCTGATCCGGCGCGACATCGCCCTCGGTCGATGCGGAGGCATCACCCGCGGACGACACGGACGATCCACTGGAAGAACGGCCACGGCCCTTCTCCGAAGCGCCCTCCCTGGCGCCCCCTTTCGCGGTATCAGCCGGGGTGCCACGCCCCTTGGGCCCTTCCTCATCGGCAGGACGCGAAGCGTCGGAAGTGTCCTTGTCGCCCGGCTTTGGGCACAGCCTTCAGACCAGGACGGGCTGCACGCGCCGCCCGAAAATCCACCACATCGCCCCCGCCGGCAGGTGCGGATGCGCCCCCGCCTGCCTCGCCGCCCTGGGAGGTTCCCTGACCTTCCTGGCCGGGGCGTGCAGGTTGCGCGCCGGCATCCGCCGGACCGCCAGCCGCGCCCCCTTCCGCGCTTGCCGAGCCAGCATCGGAGGCGTCCGCATCCGCGCCAGCGGCCGGCCCGATGTTGAAGGGCACGACGAAGCCGGTTTCGCGGGCGAAGATGGCCAGGACATTGTCGACCGGCACGACGACGTATTCAGGCACGCCGTTGAACCGTGCCTGAAACTCGATCACGTCATTGCCCATCTGCAGACCATTGGTGGCTGTGGGCGAGACGTTGAGCACGATCTCGCCATTGCGCACGTAAGCCATGGGCAACCGTGCGCGACCACCGGCCTTCACCACCAGATGAGGCGTATAGCCGTTGTCGCAGCACCATTCGTAAATAGCGCGGATCAGGTAGGGCTTGGTGGAAATCTCGGCCATCGGGGGTCCGTCGGTGGGTGAACGATGGTGTGTGCCGATCAGGACGGCACGACGCAGGTGATCGACGGGCGTCGATCAGCGCCGCATGACCTTTTCGGACGGGGTGAGCGCCTCGATGTAGGCAGGCCGCGAGAAGATGCGCTCTGCATACTTCATGAGCGGTGCCGCCGTCTTGGGCATCTCGATGGAGTAATGGTCCAGGCGCCACAGCAGCGGGGCCATGGCCACGTCCAGCATCGAGAACTCGTCGCCCAGCATGAAGCGGTTCTTCACGAAGATGGGGGTCAGCTGGGTGAGGCGCTCGCGGATCTGGGTACGGGCGCGCTCCATCGTGCGGGCGGTGTCCTTGTCGTGATCACGCCGCTCCAGCGTCTGCACGTGCACGAACAGCTCACGCTCGAAATTGAACAGGAAGAGCCTCGTGCGGGCGCGCATGACCGGGTCGGCCGGCATCAGCTGCGGATGCGGGAAGCGCTCGTCGATGTACTCGTTGATGATGTTCGATTCTGTACAGGATCAGGTCCCGCTCAACCAGCACCGGCACCTGACCATAGGGGTTCATGATCGAGATGTCTTCGGGCTTGTTGTAGAGGTCAACGTCCCGAATCTCGAAATCCATGCCTTTTTCGAACAGCACGAAACGACAACGCTGACTGAACGGGCAGGTCGTGCCGGAATAGAGCACCATCATGGGTGGGATCTCCTGAAGACACAAAAAGGGCCGGACATGAAGGCCCGGCCCTGCAAGATATCATGTGGAACGCCAAAAGCCCAGAAAATTGCGCATCGTGAAACGCAAGAACCGGCGTTGGCGTTCGGTCGTTCAGACCATCACTTGATGTCCTTCCAGTACTCGCGGTTGAGCCACCAGGTGCAGCCCACGAACAGGGCGATGAACAGCAGCACCCAGATGCCCAGGCGGCCGCGGGTGGACGCCGAAGGATCGGACATGAACTTCATGAAGGCAACCAGGTTGGCCACCTTGTCGTCGAACTCGGCCTGAGACAGCGTGCCGCCTTCGGGCGTGCCCAGCGTGAAGTGGGTACCTTCATGCAGGCCGTCACCGCTGACCTTCTCGACCTTCTCGGACTTGTTGCCCTCGCGGTCATAGGTGATAGTGGTCTTCGTCCAGCCCGTCACCTTGCCGGTGGCTTCGTCCGTCACGGGAGCGACGCGCTCTTCCACGGCACCGCGCATGCCCCGCCATTGCCACAGCGGGTTGGGCATGCCCACGTTCGGGAAGATCGCGTTGTTCCAGCCGGTCTCACGCGAGCCATCGCGGTAGTAGCTGCGCAGGTAGGTGTAGATCCAGTCAGCGCCCGAACCGGACTCGGAAGCGCGGGCACGGGCCTCGACGGAGAGGTCCGGGGGCGCAGCGCCAAACCAGGCCTTGCCGTCCTCGTGGCGCATGGCGACCTTCATCAGATCACCCACACGGCCTTCGGTGAACTGCAGGCTGCCGCTGATCTGCTCATCGGTCAGACCGATGTCCTGCAGGCGGTTGAACCGCATCATGGACGCCGAGTGACAGTTCAGACAGTAGTTGACGAAGGTGCGGGCACCGTCCTGCAGGGCAGGCATGCTCTGCATCTTCTCGGTGGGGAACTTGTCCAGGTGCACGCTTTCCGAGGCCAGCACCGGTGCCGACACGGCACAGGCGATGACGGTGGCCACCAGGCCGAAGCGGCGACGGATATAGACGGGAATGTTCATACGTTTCTCGCTACCTGTCTGTTCAGTGGTGGGGCTTGAAGTTGACGCGCTCGGGCGGCTGCTTGAAGGTGCCCGCCTGCGTCCACCACGGCATGAACAGGAAGAAGCCGAAGTAGATGAGGGTGCACAGCTGCGACAGGCGCTCGGCGGTGGGCGACGGCGGCTGCACGCCGAAGTAGCCCAGCACCAGGAAGGCCACCACGAACACGGCGTAGAACGCCTTGTGCCACAGCGGACGGTAGCGGATGGACTTCACGGGGCTCTGATCGATCCAGGGCAGCGAGAAGAAGATCAGGGTGGAGGCGCCCATGGCAACCACGCCCCAGAACTTGGCATCCAGCAGGAAGAAGCCGCCACACATGCCCAGGATGACCACGGCACCGATGAGCTTTGGAGACCGTGTAGCGTGCGGACTTCAGGATGAAGACCAGCAGCACCAGCAGGAAAGGCAGCAAGCCGTAGGTGAGGAACTCGGTGGTGGTTGCCCGCAGGATGGAATAGAACGGGGTGAAGTACCAGACCGGCGCGATGTGCGGCGGAGTCTTCAGCGGGTCGGCCGGGATGAAGTTGTTGTACTCCGAAGTAGCCGCCCATCTCGGGAGCGAAGAAGATGACTGCCGAGAAGATGAACAGGAAGATGGCCACACCGTAGGGCGTCATGCACCGAGTAGTACGGGTGGAACGGGATGCCGTCGAGCGGCACGCCATTGGCGTCCTTCTTGGCCTTGATCTCGATGCCGTCGGGGTTGTTGGAACCCACTTCGTGCAGCGCGATGATGTGCGCCACGGCCAGACCCAGCAGGACGAGGGGGATGGCAATGACGTGGAACGAGAAGAAGCGGTTCAGCGTTGCGTCGCCCACCACATAGTCGCCGCGGATCCAGATGGAGAGATCCTCACCGATGACCGGGATGGCGGAGAACAGGTTGACGATCACCTCGGCGCCCCAGTACGACATCTGGCCCCAGGGGAGCAGGTAGCCGAAGAAGGCCTCGGCCATCAGCGCCATGAAGATCATGCAGCCGAACAGCCAGACCAGCTCGCGCGGCTTTGCGGTACGAACCGTACAGCAGGCCACGGAACATGTGCAGGTACACCACGATGAAGAACGCCGAGGCGCCGGTGGAGTGCATGTAGCGCACCAGCCAGCCCCAGGGGACATCCCGCATGATGTACTCGACCGAGGCGAACGCCTTCTCGGCATCCGGCTTGTAGTGCATGACCAGGAAGATGCCGGTGACGATCTGGATGACCAGCACCAGCATGGCCAGCGAGCCAAAGATGTACCAGAAGTTGAAGTTCTTGGGCGCGTAGTACTCAGCGACGTCGCGCTTCCAGAGGACGGTGGCCGGGAAGCGGTGGTCTATCCACCCGAGGAGCCCCGTCGTGTCGACCTTTTTCTCTGCTGCCATGAAGCTATCCTGCTTTCGATTCGAAATCCTGGACAAAGGCAGCCCGTGCGCGGCCTGCCTCCTCCTGCCTGCTTGCCCGCCGGCTGGCGGGCGCCGTGCGACGATCAGCCGGTGGTGTCGTCAGCACCGATCAACAGCGTGGTGTCCGACGTGACTTGTGGGGGGAACGTCGAGGTTGGCGTTGGCCGGCTTGTTCTTGAAGACCCGACCCGCCATGTCGAAGGTGGAGCCATGGCATGGGCACAGGAAGCCGCCGGCCCAGTTATCGGGCAGCGAGGGCTGTGCCCCGGGAGCAAAGCGTTCGCTGGGGGAACACCCCAGGTGCGAACAGATGCCGACCACCACCGGTACTCGGGTTTGATGGAACGATGCTGGTTCTGGCGTACTCGGGCGTGGGGATCTGGTAGTAGCCGTCGGAATCCGGATCCAGCACCTGGGACTGGGTCTCGTTGAGGGATTCGAGCATCTTGGGGGTGCGGCGAATCAGCCAGACCGGCTTGCCACGCCATTCCACCCGACGCAGTTCGCCCGGCGCCATGCCGGCGATGTCGGCCTCGACCGGAGCGCCGGCCGCCTTGGCCCGCTCGGAAGGCTGGAAGGTGCTGACCAGCGGGATGGCCACGCCTGCAGCCCCCGCACACCCGACCACGCAGGTGGAAACCAGCGCAGCGCGCCGGGAGGGATCCATGCTTGTCTTGGGCAGCGTATCGGCCATCAGGGTGAACCTCGTGTGAAGCATCGTTCGGATAAGGCACGCAAGGGTGCCGGGCACGCCCACTCCGCCGACAGGCAGGGAGCGTGTTTCGGCCGAGTATAGGCAGCGCACTCACCCCCGCTTTGATCAAAATCAGAAAGGCCGCGGATACCCCTGATCTGAAACAGACAGGGCGTGTCACCGCAGGACGGACGGAGGCAGGACGGGAACGGGCGGCGGGCGGCGAACCGCGTGCCGCACGTTCACGCCACGCAACACTAACTGACCATCCTAAAGATCTTCGGGGCGCCGACGGCCGTTTTACGGCGTTTCTGCGGGCCAAACGTCTTGCGCCCCTTGCGGCCGAACGGGGATAATCTTCACTGGATGCCCGGCGACACCCAGGAAGGAATTCGCCGGTGCGGCGTGCCTGCCCGGGGCCTCGCCCCAGGGGCGTCGCGTCCATTTCCTCCCCTTTCAACAGATACCCTTCCACGTTCGCCAGGAGAAACAAGAACATGTCCATGCTGACTGAATTCAGAGACTTTGCCCTGAAGGGCAACGTCATCGACCTCGCTGTCGGTGTGATCATCGGTGGTGCCTTCGGCAAGATCGTCGATTCGATGGTCAAGGACATCATCATGCCGATCGTCGGCGCCATCTTCGGTGGTCTGGATTTCTCCAGCTACTTCATCCCGCTGACCACCAAGATTCCCGAGGGTCTGCCCCACACCCTACGAAGCCTACAACAAGGCTGGCGTGGCCATCCTGGCCTATGGCAACTTCATCACCGTCTTCCTGAACTTCCTGATCCCGGCCTTCATCATCTTCCAGATGGTGAACGTGTTCAACAAGGCCAAGAACGCCGTCATCAAGCAGGAAGAAGCCAAGCCTGCCGCTCCGCCGGAAGATGTCGTGCTGCTGCGCGAGATCCGCGACGAGCTGAAGAAAGGCCGCTGATCCGATTTTTCCGTTGTCCCCGGAAGGGACAGTGCCACAGCCTCAGGCGGGCACCCCTCCCTTCCAGTGCAGGTGGCGGCAGAAGCCCCCAACGCACCGCTGTCACCTGTTTTGCAAGCCGACCCCGCTGCCCGGTCCATCCGGCCAGCATGGTCGGCTTCTTTTTTGGCCGCGCGGCGAACAGACAATGGGCCGCAAAGCAAACCGGCAAAAAAAGACCCGCCTTGCGGCGGGCCTCTCTCCGAAAGCAGTCGCACCGGAAGTCACACCGGGTTCGGGTCATCCACGAACGTCACCTCGATGCCGAAGGTCTCGGCCAGATGGCGCCCCAGGGCCTGCACGCCGCAGCGCTCGGTCGCGTGATGGCCCGCGGCGGCATAGACCACGCCAGCCTCCCGGGCCAGATGGGTCGTGCGCTCGGAAATCTCGCCGCTGATGTAGCAGTCAGCCCCCAGGTCGATGGCATCCTGCAGGAAATCCTGCGCACCTCCACTGCACCAGGCAATGCGACGGATGGGCCGCGACAGGTCACCCACCAGCAACGGTTCGCGGTGCAGGCGCTCGGTCAGTCGTTCAACCACGGCCACGGCATCCAGCGCACTCTCTTCTGCCAGATCATGCCAGCCGATGATGCCCTGGCTGCCGACGACCTCGCTCCCCAGCCCCTGCACGGGCCATCCAAACAGCTCGCCCAGCTGGACGTTGTTGCCGTAGACCGGATGCACGTCCAGCGGCAGGTGATAGGCCAGCAGGTTGATGTCGGCAGCAAGCAAGCTTGCCAGGCGACGGCGACGGATGCCGATGACGCGCGGGTCCTCGCCCTTCCAGAAGTAGCCATGGTGTACCAGCAGCGCATCGGCCCCTTCGGCCACAGCCGCGTCGATCACATTCTGGGTTGCAGTAACGGCGCAGATGATGCGGGAAACCACGGCCTTGCCTTCCACCTGCAGCCCGTTTGGGGAATAATCCTTGATGACGGACGGACGCAACAGATCATCCAGATGACCCAGCAGTTCCCGCGTGAAACTGTTCCCGGCACATGCGCCATTCATTCCTCCCACGAGCCGCACGGACTCGACATCGGTTTGTGTATGCCACACCAGCATAGCAGAACGGGCCAGACACCATGCTGAAGCGACTCTGGCTGCTGTTTGCTCAATGCGTGACGGTGTTCGTGGCGGCCATCTTCGCCATCAGCACCTTCAGGCCGGACTGGCTGCCGAGCGTTGGCCGGGCACGGCAGGCGGTCCCCACCCGTCGCAGCTCGGTGCCGCCCCGGAGGCTATCGGTGACGGGCTGGTACCGCCCGGCCCGGAAAGCGCCGCCCTGCCCCCGGGCCCCTCGGGTGCCGGCACACAGGGACAAGACCTGATGCCCCGGTGCGACAGGCAGCACCGGACATGGCGCGCCCGGGCGCGAACGCCAGCAATGCTGCAGACAGCAACGTCAATTCCGCCACGAACAGCGGTCGCAACGCCCTCCCGGATCAGGGCAACGGCGGCAGCCAGGTCTCCGGACCGCTGGCAGACAGTGCGTCCGCCAGCCTGTGGAGCAAGGACGGCGACCGCCCCGGCACGGGCGAACGCCGGGTGCCAACGGACTGTCGGGCCTGACCATGCCGGTGGCTGCGCTTTCCTATGCCGAGGCCGCCCGTCGCGCCACACCGGCCGTGGTCAGCATCGCCGCCCATAACGACGGCATGGCTGCCACGGTGGACGATGGCAACAGCGATGCCCCCCCGGCCAGCCGCCGCAAGCCGCCACGCGCCTATGGCGACGAGGAAGAGGACGAGAACCCCGACGACAACATGGGCTCGGGCGTGATCGCCACGCAGGACGGCTATATCCTCACCAATCATCACGTGCTGGGCGACGGCACACAGATCGAGGTCATCCTGGTCAGCGGCGAACGCCTGAAGGCACGGCTGATCGGCAGCGATCCGGACACCGACCTGGCCGTGCTGAAGGTGGATCGGCAGAACCTGCCCACCATCGAGTTCGCGCACCGTAACGACATCGCCGTCGGCGACGTGGTGCTGGCCATCGGCAACCCGTTCGGCGTGGGCCAGACAGTGACGATGGGCATCATCTCGGCGCTGGGCCGCACGCAGCTGGGCATCAATACCTTCGAGAACTTCATCCAGACCGACGCGGCCATCAACCCGGGCAACTCGGGCGGCGCGCTGGTCGATGCACGCGGCCAGCTGCTGGGCATCAACACGGCCATCTATTCGCGCAGCGGTGGTTCGCTGGGCATCGGCTTTGCCATCCCCATCTCCATCGTGCAGGAAGTCATGAACCAGATCATCCGCCAGGGACGGGTGATCCGGGGCTACATCGGGGTGGAGCCGCAGGACCTGACCCCTGAGCTGACCGAGGCGCTGCAGCTGCCAACGCAGCAGAAAGGCGCCATCATTGCCGGGGTGATGCGCAACGGCCCGGCCGAGAAGGCCGGCGTGCATACGGGCGACGTGCTGGTGAGCATCGACGAGACACCGGTGCACGACACCACGCAGGTACTGAACACCATCGCCCGACTGGCGCCGGGCTCCACGGCGCAATTCCACTTCCTGCGCAACGGCGAGGAGATCGAGCTGCCGATCAGCATCGGCATGCGCCCGGACCCGACGACGCGGCGGGAACGTCAGGAACAGGAAGGAAGGACGCCGGGCGGACAGCGCCCGCAGCCCTGAAAGCGGGCGCCCTCGGAATCGGGCCACGCCTGAGATGTCAGCCTCAATGGCACGCAGTCATCAGCCCGCCTGATGGCGCCCAAAAAGTCATGCCTGACGGACTGGATCGGGACTGAGCGGACAGGCATGGACGAAGGACGCCTCCTCAACAAGCCCCCCACCGACGCCCGGCCGCCGTATCAACGCGACGGGTCGTTTCCGGCCCTGCTGGACCTGTAGAATCCGCGGCTGGCACGATGGCGCCGCTTCGGAAGGATCGTCGGGCAGGTCTTCGGGAGCCTGCGAATGGGCAGACAGGAAGCCGCCCAGAAGATACCCAGCTCATACAGCAGCATGAGCGGGATGGCCAGCATGAACTGCGACAGCACGTCCGGCGGGGTGAGCACGGCCGCCACGACGAAGGCCCCCACCAGCACGTAGCGGCGGGCCTGACGCAGATCATCGACCGACACCATGCCCAGCTTGATCATCAGCATTTCGACCACCGGCACCTGGAAGGCCAGGCCGAAGCCGAAGAAGATGGACAGGGTGAAGTCCCAGTAACGCTGCAGGTCCTGCATCACGTCGGCGCCCGTCTTCTCGGCAAACGAGAAGAAGAACTTGTAGGCGACCGGCAGCACAAAGCTGTAGGCAAAACCGATGCCCACCAGCAGAAAGACCACCGACAGGATGATCAGCGGGCCGACGAAGCGGCGTTCGTGAGCATACAGCCCCGGCGAGACAAAGGCCCAGGCCTGATACAGCACCCACGGCAGCGACAGCAGCACGGCCGCCAGCAGCGACATCTTGGTAAGGGTGAAGAAGGCCCCCTCACCCGCGATGAAGACCGCATGCGAGCCCGGCGGCAGCGCATGCTGCAACGGCTGGGCCAGGAACTTCATCAGCTCGGGAGCGACATAGAAGCAGGCCCCGAACAGGATGAGGATGACCAGCAGCGAGCGGATGACGCGGTCGCGCAGCTCGGTGAGGTGGGAAATGAAGTTTTCTTCTTCGGGCGGCGTCTGCGCCTTCTTCTTGCCAAACCAGGCCATCAGCGCTCCACGCGGAAACGGGGACGTTTGAAGCCGCGCTCCAGCTCACGCTCGATGCGGCGATCCTTCAGTCGCTGGCGCGTGCGACGGTCTTCATACACCTTGTCCCAGTCGGTGGGCGGCAGGCGCTCGGGCACGGTGGCGACGGCGTCGTCGGGCACGCTCTCGTAGGCCCAGCTCTCGCTATCGGCCGTGTCGTGATCCAGGCAGCCTGCGTGGCGCCCCTGCCCTGTCGTGCCCGCACCGCCATGCTCCAGCGATCCGGCATGCCCGTCGGCCGCGCCCTGCCCCTCGGCACCCGGCAGGCTGTCGGCCGTGCTGGTGTCGAACGACGACTGCAGGGTGTCGAAGGAGGAGCGCGCATCGTTCAGACCGCGCTCCAGGCTGCGGGCCGAGTCCTCGACCTCGCTCTTGATGCCCTTCAGCTCGGCCAGATCGATCTGGTGGCTGAAGTCGGACTTCACGTCCTCGATGTAGCGACGCATGCGCGACATCCACTGCCCGGCCTGACGGGCCACCGTGGGCAGGCGCTCCGGACCGATGACCACCAGGGCGGCGATGGCCACGATCAGCATTTCCATGAAGCTGATGTCAAACATCGGAGGTCGTCAGCGGATCAGGCAGCCGGTATGAGGAACGTGTGGAACGGACAAGGGCCATGCGCACGATCGGCTCAGCTCTTGGTCTTTGCCTCGACATCGATGGTGTTGGGGTCGGCCTGCGCCGTGCTGTTGGTGACGCCCGGCGGATTGGCGGCTGGCGGGTTGCCCGCGGCCGGGGTCTCGGCCGTGCCTTCACGCACGCCTTCCTTGAACCCCTTGATGGCGGCGCCCAGGTCGGTGCCGATGTTCTTGATCTTCTTGGTGCCGAACAGCAGCATGACGATGATCAGCACGATCAGCCAGTGCCAGATACTCATGGTACCCATGGGTTTTGACTCCTGAAGAGGAAAAGGAGGCGGCAGGACGGAGGCCCGATGCTGCGACGCCGGGAGGATGAGGCGTGCCGTGGGCACCCGGCCCCTCGGCAAGGGCAGGCCGCCGGGCAGCCGTTCAGTGACTTTTACTTGCTGCCCAAGACATGAATGTGCAGATGATACACCTCCTGTCCACCCTTCCGCCCGTTGTTGATCTGCACCTTGAAGCCGTCCTGCAGACCTTGCTCACGCGCCAGGGGGCCGCACAGCGACATCAGGTGCCCCAGCAGTTCAGGGTTCTCGGCACCGTCGTAAAGATTGACGACATGCTGCTTCGGAATGATGAGGAAGTGCACCGGAGCCGACGGATTGATGTCATGGAAGACCACGGCCTTGTCGTCTTCATGGATCTTGCGGGTCGGGATCTGGCCGTCGGCAATCTTGCAGAAGATGCAGTCGGCGTGATCGGCCTTGGCCGGTGCGGTGGCTTGATCGTTCATGAGAGACTCCATGATTCAGAATGACGAAAGGCGGGATGCCCGGATGCGTCCATCCCCGGGGCAACCTCATTCACATGACGGCGCATCCGCCACATTCAAGGGGCGGCCGGACACGGCATGCAACGACGCCGAGTGTAACAGCGGCGACAGGCATCCTGACCAATGCGGGGCTGAGCGCAGGACAGCCGGGCATGCGATCCGACAGGACACACGGCCCGACAGGATGCACGATCTCGCCGGGCGCCATGGCCTTGGCGGAATGCAGACGCTTTCAGCCTGCCGTGCGGCTGGCCTTCTCGTCGATGCCGGACAGGCCCTCACGCCGCATCAGCTCGGCCAGCACGTCCTGCGGCCATAATTCATGATGCGCGAGCATCACCAGCGTATGGAACCACAGGTCGGCCGTCTCGGACACGATGCGCGCCTTCTCGCCCTGCATGGCGGCGATGACCACCTCGGTGGCTTCCTCGCCGACCTTCTTCAGGATGCGATCGTCACCGCCAGCCAGCAGCTTGGCCACGTAGCTGCGGCTGGGATCACCGCCCCGACGGGACTCGATGACTTCGGCGAGCCGAGCCAGAATGTCGGCACTGCCCGAGGTGAGGTGCCGCCCGCCTCGGCTGATCCGGCAGAACCCGAAACCGACGGGGCGGATGCGCCTGTTGCCATGCCTGCTTGTTCTCTTTCGGCCAAGGGAAACTCCTTGCAATCTGCTGATGACACCCTGGGCGTCATCGTGAATTATGAATTCAGTCATGCCGACGGATACCTGATGTCCGGGGACCTGCCTGCCGCGCTATCGGCCGAGCCGAGCCAGACCGTGGCCGTGGCTTCCGGCGGAAGGTGGCCCCGCAGGTGATACGTGGCATGAGACCTGCGCAGGCGCCCCCGGAACCCGCCATGGCAACGTGCGGGAGCAACAGGCATCAGGAATGCGAGTGTCCCGCGGCAGACGCGCCATACAGCTTTTCGGGGTCGACCTTCACCGGATCCACGTCGCGCCAGACAGGCTCGGCCGCCGGCTGGGCCGGTGCCATGAGTCTCGCCCGCGTCACCTGCGGGTGACGAAAGCGCCCGGCCTCGGCAGCCGCTGCCCTCTGCCCCAGCCGGCCGCCTTCCAGCCGCCGGAAGAAGCAGGACTCACGCCCGGTATGGCAGGCCACGCCGCCCACCTGATCGATGAACAGCAGGATCACGTCGGCGTCGCAGTCGGTCCGGATCTCGTGGACCCGCTGCTGGTTACCGGACTCTTCGCCCTTGCGCCAGAGCGCTGACGCGAGCGCGACCAGTAGACGGCATGGCCGGTGCGCAGCGTCTCGGCCAGCGCCTCGCGGTTCATCCAAGCCATCATCAGCACGCGATGGCTGGTGGCATCCTGCGCGATGGCAGGGCACCAGGCCGTTCTCGTCCCAGCGGATGCGGTCGAGCCAGCCAGCGTCCGAGGTGCCCCCGCAGGTTGGGCCATGGACATGACCAGCGTCATGGCTCATCCGTCAGGCCTCCGCCAGGGTGGCGTCCAGCCGCACCGGCACACCCTGGCTGGCCATCAGGGCCTTGGCCTCGGCAATGGTGTGCTCGCCAAAATGGAAGATGCTGGCCGCCAGCACGGCATCGGCGCCCCCCGTGGTGACGCCATCGACCAGATGCTGCAGGTTGCCCACGCCGCCGGATGCGATGACGGGAATGGGCACCGCATCGCAGACGGCACGGGTCAGCTCCAGATCGAAGCCGATGCGGGTGCCGTCCCGGTCCATGCTGGTCAGCAGGATCTCGCCCGCCCCCAGGTCGGCCACGCGGCGCGCCCATTCCAACGCATCCAGCCCGGTGTCGTTGCGACCGCCGTGGGTATAGACATGCCAGCCGCCTTCGGGCTGGCGCTTGGCGTCGATGGCCACCACCAGACACTGCGAGCCGTAGTAGCGGGCGGCATCGGCCACCAGCTGCGGATTGTGGATGGCGGCCGTGTTGACCGACACCTTGTCGGCGCCGACGTTCAGCAGTCGGCGGATGTCATCCACGCTGCGGATGCCGCCGCCCACCGTCAGCGGAATGAAGACCTGCTGCGCCACCGCCTCGATGACGTGCAGGATGGTGTCTCGCTGGTCGGACGAGGCGGTGATATCGAGAAAGGTCAGCTCGTCAGCCCCTCGGCGTCATAGCGGCGCGCCACCTCCACCGGGTCGCCTGCGTCGCGCAGGTCCACGAAGTTGACGCCCTTCACCACCCGGCCGTCGGTCACGTCCAGGCAGGGAATGACGCGTCGGGTCAGCTCGCTGCGGTACTCAGTTGCCATTGGCCCGTTCCAGGGCCGCGCCGAAGTCCAGCGTGCCCTCGTAGATGGAGCGACCCAGGATGACGCCACCCACACCGTCGTCCTCGATCTCCAGCAGTCGGTCGATATCGGACAGGTCGGTCACGCCGCCGGAGGCAAAGACCGGCACGCTGACGGCCTGCGCCAGCCGCTGGGTGGCCTCGATGTTGACGCCGCTCAGCATACCGTCACGACCGATGTCGGTGTAGATGATGCCCTCGACGCCGTAGCCGACGAACTTGCGGGCCAGATCCACCACGTCGTGACGGGTGAGCTTGCTCCAGCCGTCGGTGGCCACCTTGCCGTCGCGCGCGTCCAGCCCCACCAGCACCTGGCCGGGGAAGGCGGTGCAGGCATCATGCAGGAAGCCCGGGTTCTTCACGGCGGCGGTACCGACCACCACGTAGCTCACGCCCACGTCCAGGTAACGCTCGATGGTGTCCAGCGAGCGGATGCCACCGCCCAGCTGCACAGGCACCTCGGCCCCCACGGCATCAATGATGGCTCGGACCACGCTGGCATTCTGCGGCTTGCCGGCAAAGGCGCCATTCAGGTCCACCAGGTGGATGCGCTCGGCGCCCTCGTCGCGCCAGCGTCGGGCCACTTCGGCCGGGTCTTCGGAAAAGATCGTCTCCTCGTCGAGTTTGCCTTGTTTGAGACGGACGCAACGGCCGTCCTTCAGATCGATCGCAGGAATCAGCAGCATGGCAGCAACAGCAGAGCGGCTCAGGGCCGCCAGTGGATGAAATTCCGAAAGAGACGCAGGCCGCTTGCCGCACTCTTTTCGGGGTGAAACTGGGTGGCGAACATATTATTTTTGTGTCACGGCACAGGTAAAGACCTCGCCGTAGACACTCGTAGCCGCCACGTTTGCCGGGTCGGTCGGCTCGGCATGGAAGCTGTGCACGAAGTAGAAGAAAGCCCCCGGCTCGATGCCCTCCCAGAGCGGATGCGGCCGGGTGGGATGCACGCGGTTCCAGCCCATGTGCGGCACCTTCAGATTGCCGGCCGCCTTCATCCGTGCAGGATCGAAGCGCACCACCCGGCCGGGCACCAGCCCCAGACCCGGCGTGGGCGCACCATGCACATCGGCGCCCTCGTCACTTTCATCCAGCAGCATCTGCTCGCCCGGGCAGATGCCCAGCGTGGGCTTGGTACCACAGGCCTCGCGCACGGCCTCGGCCAGACCCTGGCGGGCGGCCAGGCTGCGCATGGCATCGGGCATGGCGCCCTGCCCCGGAAAGACCACCCGGGCCGCGCGATGGATGACGGCCGGATCGGCCGTGATCTCGATGCGGGCCTTCGGGCTGACATGGGCCAGCGCTCGCGCCACCGAATGCAGGTTGCCCATCCCGAAATCGACGATGGCGATGCTCGCCGTGGACTGCGTGTTCATCAGCCGACCAGGCTCCCCTTGGTGGAAGGCACCTGGCCCGCCGTGCGCGGATCGGGTTCCGCTGCCATGCGCAGCGCCCGGCCGAAGGCCTTGAAGACCGTCTCGCACTGGTGATGGGCGTTGATGCCGCGCAGGTTGTCGACATGCAGCGTCATCTGCGCGTGGTTGACCAGCCCCGGAAGAACTCGCGGGCCAGGTCCACGTCAAAGCGCCCGATCAGCGCCCGGGTGAACGGCACTTCCCAGACCAGCCCGGGGCGGCCTGAGAAATCGATCACCACGCGCGACAGTGCCTCGTCCAGCGGCACGTAGGCATGGCCGTAGCGGCGGATGCCGCGCTTGTCGCCCAGCGCCTGCGCCAGCGCCTGGCCCAGCGCAATGCCCACGTCCTCCACCGTGTGGTGGTCGTCGATGTGGGTGTCGCCCTCGGCCTCGATATCCAGATCCACCAGCCCGTGGCGGGCGATCTGGTCCAGCATGTGCTCGAAGAAGGGCACCCCCGTCTTCAGTCGCGCCTTGCCGGTGCCGTCCAGGTCCACCCGGACGCGGATGCGGGTCTCCAGCGTGTTGCGGGTGACTTCGGCCGTGCGGGCTGCGCCCGCGGCGGGAATGGAAGATGCGTCGCTCATGATGATGTCCGTTCTCCGTTGGCCCGACCGTTCGCGTCGGCCGTCCGGCTCACCCCGTCGACCTGCCCAGCCGAGGCTGCCGGCACGGCATCCAGAGCCGCCGCCAGCGCCTGCAGCATTGCTTCGTTCTCTTCAGGGGCGCCCACGGTCAGCCGCAGGCACTCGGCCAGCGCCGGGTGCATCCGGCTGGCGTCCTTGATCAGCACCCCGGCAGCCCGCATGGCGGCGGCCACGCGGGTGGCGCGCGAAGGCCCGGCGCCATCGCCCTGCCCCCCGGCCAGCCGCACCAGCACGAAGTTGGCCGCGGTCGGGTACACATGCGAAAGCCCCTGCGGACCCTGCATGCCTGCAGCCGCTGCACCAGCGTCTGGCGCTCGGTGCAGAGCGCCTGGGTCTGGTGGTCGAAATCCGCGTGATGCTGGAACGCAAAGCACGCCGTCTCGGCATCCAGCACGCTGATGTTGTAGGGCGGGCGGATCTTGTCGAGCTGCGCAGCCCAGGCCGGCGCACTGGCCAGATAGCCGATGCGGGCGCCCGCCAGCCCCCACTTGGAGCAGGTGCGCATCACCGCCAGGTTCGGCCAGGCCTGCAGCTGGGACAGCCAGCTGGCACCGCCGGCAAAAGGCGCATAGGCCTCGTCCAGCACCACCAGACCGTCGGTGGCCTGCAGGATGGCGCGCACGTCGTCCGCATCGAACAGGTTGCCCGGTGGGGTTGTTCGGATAGGCCAGGAAGACCAGCGCCGGACGGTGCGTCTCGATGGCCTGCAGCATCGCCTCGCGGTCCAGACTGAAAGTCAGGCCGCAGCGGCACCGGCACGAAACCAACGCCAGCCAGCCGCGCACCCCATCTCGTACATCACGAACGAGGGCGCAGGCGCCATGATCGTGGCCCCGGGCTGGGCCACCAGCTGGCACAGCAGGCTGATCAGCTCATCCGAACCGTTGCCCAGCACCAGCCCGTCAATGCCATCCAGCCCATCATGCCGGGCGATGGCCTGTTTCAGCGCCGTATAGGTATTGCCGGACGGATAGCGGTTGATGGCCAGTGCCGCCAGACGCTGCGCCAGTTCGGCCTGCAGCGCCCCGGGCAGCCGCCAGGGGTTCTCCATCGCATCCAGCTTGATGGCGTCGGTGGCATCGGCCACGTGGTAGGCGGCCATGCGCTGCACGTCCGGACGCACATGGCGCTCGACCCGGGCCGCGATCTGGGCAGGCGAGACCGTACCGGCCGCTGCCGGGCCCACATCTCCGCCCGAAGCCACCTGACCGGCCCCGGTTGCAGCATGCCCGGCTGCAAAATTTCCGGACACGGATGCCCTCGGATGCCGTCTGCTGCCGGGCCGTCTCGCCCTGACCGGCCGCCACAGCATTCCCCCCATCGCCGCCCAGCCGACATTCGGCACTCTGCGCATGGGCCTCCAGCCCTTCCGCGCGTGCCAACGTGGCCGCCACCTTCGCCAGATGGTCGGCGCCCGTGGCCGACGGCTCGATCAGGCTGCTGCGCTTCTGGAAGTCATAGACCCCCAGCGGCGACGAGAAGCGTGGCGTGCGCATGGTGGGCAGCACGTGGCTGGGACCGGCGCAGTAGTCGCCCAGTGCCTCGCAGCCCCAGCGGCCCATGAAGATCGCCCCCGCGTGGCGGATGTCGGCCAGCAGGCCATCCACATCGCGCACTGCCAGCTCCAGGTGCTCGGGTGCCACGCGGTTCACCAGCTCGGCCGCCTCCTGCATCGAACGCACATGGATGAGCGCGCCCCGATCCGCCAGCGACTTGCCGATGACCGCACGACGCGGCTGGCCGGGCAGCAGGCGGGCAATGGCTTCGGCCACCGCGTCCAGGAAGGCGGCGTCCGGAGAAATGAGGATGGCCTGTGCCATCTCGTCGTGTTCGGCCTGCGAGAACAGATCCACCGCCACCCAGTCGGCCGGCACCGAACCATCCGACACCACCAGGATCTCGGACGGGCCGGCAATCATGTCGATGCCGACGGTCCCGAACACCCGGCGCTTGGCCTCGGCCACATAGGCATTGCCGGGGCCGACGATCTTGTCCACCGGACGGATGGAACGGGTGCCATAGGCCAGCGCCGCCACCGCCTGCGCACCGCCGATGGTGTAGACCTCCTGGATGCCGGCCAGACACGCTGCGGCCAGCACGGCCGGGTTGCGCACGCCGTCGGGCGTGGGCACCACCATCACCAGTTCCTTCACGCCCGCCACCTGGGCGGGAATGGCATTCATCAGCACCGACGACGGATAGGCCGCCTTGCCACCGGGCACGTAGAGCCCCACCCGATCCAGCGGCAGCACGCGCTGCCCCAACCGGGTGCCATCGGCCTCCGTGTACATCCAGGACGACGTCCGCTGATGCTCGTGGTAGCGGCGGATGCGCTCGGCCGCCCGCTCCAGCGCCTGGCGCTCGGCCGCCGGCAGCCCGTCAAGCGCCGCCTGCAGCTCGGCCTGCGACAGCCGCAGCCCCGCCGCCTCGCGGACCTCCAACCGGTCAAAGCGCCGGGTGTAGTCCATCAGCGCCTCGTCGCCACGCGCCTGCACGTCCGCCAGAATGGCCGAGACCGCCTGCTCAATGCCCTGATCCTGTTCCGGGCTCCAGTGCAGCAGCCGCGTGAAACGCGCCTCGAAATCCGCTTCGGCCGTATCCAGCCGGTTGATCAGGTTCTGCGAGCTCATGCCCTGTCCTCCCGATGTTGCCCGTGCCGCGCGCTCCAGCGCCGCCACCAGTGGGGCCAGCGTCCGCTGCTGTGTCTTCAGCGCCGCCTGGTTGACGATCAGCCGTGCCGAGATGGGCATGATGCTCGACCTCGACAAGGCCATTGGCGCGCAGCGTGTTGCCGGTGGACACCACGTCCACGATGGCATCGGCCAGCCCCACCAGCGGAGCCAGCTCCATCGAGCCGTAGAGCTTGATGATGTCGACGTGCACGCCCTTGCGGGCAAAGTGGCGGCGGGTGGTGTTGACGTACTGGTGGCCACCCGCAGGCGCTTGCCGGGCACCGCTGCCCGGGGATAGTCGAAGCCCTGGCGCGTGGCCACGGCCAGCCGGCAGCAGGCAATGCCCAGGTCCACCGGCTGGAAGACGCCCTCGCCGCCGTGCTCCAGCATCACGTCACGTCCGGCAATGCCCAGATCAGCCGCGCCATGCTGCACGTAGGTGGGCACGTCGCTGGCCCGCACGATCAGCAGGCGCAGGCCCGGATCGTCGGTGGGCAGGATGAGCTGGCGGCTGTCCACCGCCGAAGAATCCAAGCGAATGCCGCACTGCGCCAGCAGTCCGGCCGTGTCTTCCAGGATCCGTCCCTTGGACAGGGCCAGCGTCAACATCTTCTTCCTTCCTGTTTGATCAACGTCGTAGTGTGGCAAGCCGCCCGCCCCCTGGCCATCGGGACATACCCGGGAAGGCGCAGGCAGAGGGCACGAAACGCATGGGACGGCCAACGGCAGCGACAGGACAAGAGGATTGCCATGCCGCCCACGCCCTGTGCCCGTCCTACTGGCCTGCCGGCCGCGAACTCACGCGCTCGATCCGTGCCCCCAGGGCCTGCAGCCGCGCTTCCATCCGCGCATAGCCCCGGTCCAGGTGGTAGATGCGTTCGACCGTGGTTTCGCCCCGCGCCGCCAGACCGGCGATCACCAGACTGGCCGAAGCCCGCAGGTCGGTCGCCATGACCGTGGCCCCCTGACAGTGCCGGCACGCCCTGCACGATGGCGGTGTTGCCCTCGATGCGGATGTTGGCCCCCAGCCGGCGCAGCTCCTGCACGTGCATGAAGCGGTTCTCGAAGATGGTTTCCACCACCGTGGCCGTGCCGTCGGCCACCGCATCCATGGCCATGAACTGCGCCTGCATGTCAGTGGCAAAGCCCGGATAAGGCGCCGTGCGCACGCTGACCGCACGCGGCCGGCCGTTTGCCTGCAGCCGCACCCAGTCCGGTCCGGACGTCAGCGTGGCGCCGGTCTCGCGCAGCCGGTCGATGGTCACGTCCATCGACCAGGGATCGGTGGCGCGCACCGTCACGTCGCCGCCGCAGGCCGCTGCCGCGCACAGGAACGTACCGGTCTCGATGCGATCGGCCATGATGCGGTGGCTGGCGCCGTGCAGGCGCTCCACCCCCCGGATCACCAGGCGGTCGGTACCCGCCCCCTCGATCTGCGCCCCCATGGCCACCAGCACCTTGGCCAGGTCCACCACCTCGGGCTCGCGCGCGGCGTTCTCCGGGATGGTCTCGCCCTCGGCCAGACAGGCCGCCATCATCAGGTTCTCGGTGCCCGTCACCGTCACCATGTCGGTCACGATGCGTGCGCCCTTCAGCCGCGTGGCACGCGCCACCACGAAGCCCTGCTCGATCTCGATCTGCGCGCCCATCGCCTGCAGGCCCTTGATGTGCTGATCGACCGGCCGCTGGCCAATGGCACAGCCCCCGGGCAGCGACACGCGGGCCTCGCCGAAGCGCGCCAGCAGCGGCCCCAGCACCAGGATGGACGCGCGCATCGTCTTGACCAGCTCATAGGGCGCCTCGGTGCTGACCCGAGCTGTCGGCCTGCAGCGTCAGACGCTCCTCGTCACGCTCGGTCTTGACCCCCAGCAGCTTCAGCAGCCGGATGGTGGTGGCGATGTCCTGCAGCTGCGGCACGTTGGACAGTTCCAGCGGATCCGCCGTCAGCAGGCTGGCGCACAGGATGGGCAGCGCCGCATTCTTGGCGCCGGCGGCCTGAACCTCGCCCACCAGGGGCAGCCCCCCCAGATTTTTCAGCTTGTCCATGACGACAGGCCGCTCACAGTTCCTGCAGGGCCTGCCATTCGGCAGGGGTCAGCGCCTTGATGGACAGCGCGTGGATCTCTTCCTTCATGCGGTCGCCCAGCACGCCATACACCAGCTGGTGACGCTGCACCGGGCGCTTGCCCTCGAAGGCGTCCGAAACGATGATGGCGTCGAAATGGCGGCCATCGCCCTCCACCTGCAGGAAGCTGCACGCAATGCCTGCGGCAATGTAGGGACTGAACGACTTCGGGTGATTGCACGGATGGTTCTCCAGAGGGATGGGGACAGGCTGGGCGTCCATCGGCCGGGCACCCCGTCAGGGGCCTGCACACACAGGAAACGCGATGTTGACGACACGCCGGACGGCCGGGACAGAAACGCGGCTGCTCACGAAGGAGGCCCGTCTGCGCGGATCATAGGCCGAACGCCTGCAGGACATCGTATTGTACCGGGGCAACGAAATCCCCTGCCCCGTTCACCGAGTGTTCAGTAACGCAGGTGATACCCGCGATGCAGCAGCCGCATGGCCAGCAGCGCCAGCAACAGCCACGCCGTCGCCACGATGCCCAGCGACAGCCACGGATTGATGTCGGCCTGCCCGAAGAAGGCATAGCGGAAGCCGTCCACCATGTAGAAGAACGGATTGGCGTGCGAGGCCGCCTGCCAGAACGGCGGCAGCGAATGCACCGAATAGAACACGCCCGACAGGAAGGTGAGCGGCACCACCAGGAAGTTCTGGAACGACGCGATCTGGTCGAACTTCTCGGCCCAGATGGCCGCCACCAGGCCCAGCGTGCCCAGAATGCCGCTGGCCCCCAGTGCAAAGACCAGCATCCACAGCGGATGCCGCATCGGCACATCCACGAAGCAGCACGCCACCAGCAGCACGCCGGCGCCCACCACGATGCCGCGCACCATGGCCGACAGCACGTAGCCGCCATACATCGCCAGCGGCGTGAGCGGCGCCAGCAGCACGAACACCAGATTGCCGCTCACCTTGCTCTGGATGAGCGAGGACGACGAGTTGCCGAAAGCGTTCTGCATCAGCGCCATCATCACCAGCCCCGGCACCAGGAAGCTGGTGTAGGCCACACCCGGATAGATGGCCACATGGCCGCTGAGCGCATGCGAGAAGATCAGCAGATACAGCAGCGCCGACAGCATCGGCGCCGCAATGGTCTGCAGACCCACCTTGCAGAAGCGCATCAGCTCCTTGCGAAAGAGCGTCAGGAAGCCTTGCATCAGTTCTCCTGCATCAGCCGCAGGAACACGTCTTCCAGGTCGGGCTGGGTGACTTCCATGTCCTGAATGACGCCCCCTTCGGCCTGGATGGCCGCCATGATCGGGCCGATCTCGGCGTAATCGTCCAGCGACAGCCGGTAGCGATCATCCTCCGGCAGCGGCGGCAGCCGACGTGCCTGCAGGGATGCCGGCAGCGTTCCGCCCGAGATCCGCAGCAGCAGCGCCCCGGCCGAAAAAGCGTTTCAGCAGCGCCTCGGTATCGTCCATCGCCACGATGCGCCCGGCCTTCATCACCGCCACCCGGTTGCACAGCGCCCTGCGCCTCTTCCAGATAATGCGTGGTCAGCACGATGGTGTGGCCATCGTGGTTGAGCTTGCGCACGAAGCGCCACAGCGACTGGCGCAGCTCAATGTCCACCCCGGCCGTGGGCTCGTCCAGCACGATCACCGGCGGACGGTGGATCAGCGCCTGCGCCACCATCACCCGCCGCTTCATGCCGCCCGACAGCGCCCGCATGTTGGACTCTGCCTTGTCGGTCAGGCCCAGCCCTTCCAGCACCTCGTCGATCCAGGCATCGGCCCCGCGCACGCCGTAGTAGCCCGCCGTGATTCTCAGCGTCTCGCGCACGGTGAAGAACGGATCGAACACCAGCTCCTGCGGCACCACGCCCAGCGAGGCGCGGGCACGCCGGTAGTCCTTGACCACATCGTGCCCCATCACCGACACGCGACCGCTGCTGGCATGCGCCAGCCCGGCGATGATCGAGATGAGCGTGGTCTTGCCGGCCCCGTTGGGGCCCAGCAGAGCGAAGAAATCTCCCTGGTGGATGCGCAGATCAATGCCGTCCAGCGCCCGGAAATCACCGAAGCGCTTGGTCACGCCCTCGACGACGATGGGATCCACGCCCGACGGCGCCGACACTTCAGGCCAGGCGGCTGCACCTGCTGCACCCTCCGCCCCGGACACCGCCCTGCTGTCTGCTGCGGTCACTTCTCCTGCGCTTCCCTTTCCTGGCGCATGCGGCGCAGCTCAGGATGGTCGTCCAGCAGGAAATCCGCCACGCCGTACAGTTCGGCCAGCGACACCAGCTTCCTGGGCGGGTTGTGCACCGCCAGCGGCTTGCCGGCGTAGCGCCCCATTTCCAGCAGCGCCGACAGCACGGTGGAATCGAATTCCTTCAGCCGAACCAGATCGACCAGCACGCGGCTTTCCTTGGTCAGCCGGCGTGCCTTGCATTCGGCTTCCAGCGACTGCAACACGGCCTGCACGTTGCTGTTGTCCACCCGCTCGGGCAGCGTGATGGCGGTGGTGCCGTCACCGACATCCGCCATCATCGGCCCATCGGGTACCTTGCCCTTGCCGGCCTCGATGCTTGCTTCAGCCATGGTCTGCTCAGCTCTTGGCGCCCTTGGCCACCTGGGCGTTCTTGGCCGCCAGGTTCTTGATCAGCCCGTCCAGACCACCGGCCGAGATTTCCTGACCGAACTGGTTGCGGTAGGTCTGCACCAGCCACACGCCCAGCACGTTCACGTCATAGATGCGCCAGTCGTCGCCGTGCTTCTCCAGACGGTAGTCCAGCTGGATGGGGTCGCCACCGGGCTGCACCACCTGACTGCGCACCACCACGTCCTTCTGGTCGGCCTCGCCACGGAACGGGCGCATCTGGATCTTCTGGTCCTTGACGGTGGCAAAGGCGTTCGCATACGTGCGGATCAGCAGCGTGCGGAACTCCTTCATGATGGCTTCCTTCTGGGCCGGTGTGGCCTGACGCCACGGACGCCCCACGGTCAGCGCCGTCATGCGCTCGAAGTTGACGTGCGGCATCAGCTTCTGGTCCACCAGCTGCGAAATGCGGCCGATGTCGCCCTGCTTCATCTGCTTGTCGTTGCGCACCTCGGTCAGCACCTCGTTGGAGAGCTTCTCCACGAAGTCGTTCGGCACCGTCTGCGCCCAGACCGCACCAGCCAGGAACAGGCCCGAGACCAGCGAAATCAGTTTCAGTTTCATGAGAAATCCTTTCTTGGAAAGATCGGGGGCACCTGCATGGCCCCGCCAATCAATGTTCATCGAAACCCCGTCCCCGACGGCCTGCCCGCCTCACGGGCAAGGAGCCGCCCGGTCGGAGCGGAACCAGTGTCCATCAACGGTCACCGGCCTTGCCGGGTGTACTCAGGAGCCGCTGCCGGCTGCCTTGCCAGCCTTCTTCTTCGTGACTTCCTTCACCTTGTCGACCACATCAGACGCCTTGTCCGAAACATCGGAAGCCGCATCAGACGCCTTGTCGGCCGCACTCTGGGCGGATGCGTCATCGGCGGCGCCGCTGTCCGATTCGTCCTGCGTCGGATCGTCGGCATAGGGGTCGTCCGCATACGGGTCATCACCGTAGGGATCGGCCGCATCGTCCTCATCCGGCGGATCGCCGTCATACACCTGGTTGCGACGGCGGGCCAGCCAGCCATCACGCATCAGCGTGTACTTGTCCAGCGCCGCATCGTTGAGCGCCCCCTCGGCATCCAGCAGGCTGGCGCGGGTGTGGACCTTGTCCACCGTCCACAGCGACCACTTCAATGCCTCGTGACCATCCTGCCACATGTAGGGCTGCCCGTAGACATCCACCAGGCGGCTGGTGGCGTCACGAATGGTGGACGGCCCCAGCAGCGGGATCACGAAATACGGTCCCGAGGGCACACCCCACCAGCCCAGCGTCTGGCCTAAGTCCTCGTTGTGCTTCTCCAGCCCCATCTCGGTGGCCACGTCCGCAAAGCCCAGGAAGCCCAGCGTGGAGTTGACGAAGAAGCGCGCCGTATCGGATGCGGCTGCCTTGCCCTTGCCCTGCAGCAGGTTGTTGAAGCCCGTCCACAGGTCGCCCAGGTTCGAGAAGAAGTTGCCCACGACGAACTGCACCGGCTTGGCGTGATGAAGCGGTACGCCTTGGCCACGGGCTTGAGCGCGTACTGATCAGCCCGCTCGTTGAAAGCGAACATCACCCGGTTGTAGGCCTGCAGCGGATCCTTCGGATCATAGGTGGTCAGGTGCGAGAGCTTCACGCCCCCCGTCACGTTGTCCACCGACAGATCGGTCGGCACACCAGCCGCCTTCAGCGCATCGCCGGCGGCGGACGTCGCTGCGTCGGTGGCAGCGGAGGTGGCAGCAGACGCCGAGGCACAGCCCGCCAGACTCAGCGCCAGCGCCACGCCGGCCAGCCGCAGGTGCACGGGCGCCGTCATGCCGTCCGGCCGCGTCTCACCCGTCATTGCGCACCCCCTTCCCCTTTCTCCTGGCCCTTGCCGGCCTCGGCCATACAGGAACTGGCTGATCAGGTTCTCCAGCACGATGGCCGACTGGGTCATCTCGATCTTGCCGCCGTCTTCCAGCTCCTCGGTGTCGGCGCCCGGCTCCATGCCCAGGTACTGCTCACCCAGCAGGCCCGCTGTCATGATCTTCAGCGACGAATCCTTCGGGAAGTGGAAGCGCGAATCCATCTGCATGGTCACGTGCGCCTGGTAGGTCTGCGGGTCCAGCGTGATGTCGGTCACGCGCCCCACCACCACACCGGCGCTGCGCACGGCCGCGCGGGTCTTCAGCCCCCCGATGTTGTCGAAGTTGGCTGTCAGCTCATAGCCGCCGCGGATGGCGGCCGAGGCTGAGCTGGAAGCGCGAACCGCCAGGAAGGCCAGCGCCAGAATGCCCGGCCAGCACGAAGCAGCCCACCAGCGCGTCCATCGATTTACGTTGCATTGCCATCGGAGTATCCGTTCAGTTATCTGTCTGCCTTCTGATTCTGTCGAATCCGTTCCATACCTGCCGGATCCGTCAGCATCCATCGAATCTGTTCCATACCCGCCGGATCCGTTCCATATCCATCGAATCCGTTCCAGCGCGTCATGGCCTCATGCATCCCCGCCAACCCCCAGCGGGCGTGCAGAGTGAGTTCATGACGCGCCATACATGACGCGCTATAGATCGCCGAACATCAGCGCAGTCATCAGCACGTCACTGGCCAGCACGGCCAGCGAGGAGATGACCACCGTGGTGGTGGTGGCGCGGGCCACCCCTCGGGTGTGGCCTCGGACTCGTGCCCCGACCACCAGCGCGATGAAACCGCACAGCAGCGCAAACACGAAGCTCTTGACCACCACGCCGTTGATCACGTCGGTGGTCAGGCTCACGCCCGCCTGCATCTGCGACCAGAACGAGCCCGGATCGACGCCGATCATGATCACGCCGACGATCCACGCACCCACGATGCCCACCGCCGAGAACAGCAGCGCCAGCATCGGCAGGCCGATCAGTACCGCCACGAAGCGCGGCGCCAGCACCCGGTCCATCGGATCGACGCCCATCATCTCCATGGCGATGAGCTGCTCGCCGCTCTTCATGAGGCCGATGCCCTGCCGTGATGGACGCAGGCGCGGCCGGCAAACAGCAGCGCCGACACCACCGGTCCCAGCTCGCGCAGCAGCGACAGCGCCACCAGCAGGCCCAGCGAGGACTCGGCACCGTAGCGCTCCAGGTTGTAGTAGCCCCTGCAGCCCCAGCACGAAACCCACGAACAGGCCCGAGATGAGGATGATGGACAGCGAGCGGTTGCCCACGAAGTAGACCTGCTCACTGATAAGGCGGGGCCGCTTGAGCGAGAGCAGCGACGCCCACAGCAGCTGCATGAGGAAACGCCCGGCAAAGCCCAGGTCGTTGATGACGCGGCGCCCAGCGCCCCAGTCGAGCCAGCATGCCGATCATAGTCCGAGCTCCTTCTCGATGGGGCCGGCCGGATAATGAAGGCCACGGGCCCGTCCCGGCGACCATTCAGGAACTGCACCACCTGCGGATCGGTGGAAGCACGCAGCTCGTCGGGCGTGCCCGGGCGATGATCCGGCCGCGGCTCATCACATAGGCATAGTCGACGATCTCGAAGGTTTCCTGCACGTCGTGCGTGACCGGGATGCTGGTGGCATTGAGCGCCTCGTTCAGCGTGCGGATCAGGTGCGCGATGGTGCCCAGCGAGATCGGATCAAGGCCCGCAAACGGCTCGTCATACATCAGCAGCGGGGGATCCAGCGCCACCGAGCGGGCCAGCGCCACCCGGCGCGCCATGCCGCCGGAAATCTCCGAAGGCATCAGGTGCGCGGCGCCACGCAGCCCCCACCGCGTGCAGCTTCATCAGCACCAGGTCGCGGATCATCGATTCGGGCAGATCGGTCTGCTCGCGCAGCGGGAAGGCCACGTTGTCGAAGATGCTGAGATCGGTGAACAGCGCGCCGAACTGGAACAGCATGCCCATGTTGCGACGCATCCGGTAGAGCTCCCGCTTGGACAGGCTGTGGACATCCACGCCATTGAGCAGGACGCGGCCTTTCTGCGGGCGTTCCCCGGGCGCCGATGAGGCGCAGCACCGTGGTCTTGCCAGACCCCGAGCCACCCATCAGGGCCACCACCGACCCGCGCTTGAACGTCATCGAGATGTCGTTCAGGATCAGTCGATCGCGTGTATAGCCAAAGCTCAGCGATTCGATGGACAGAAGGGTATCTTTATCCAAATCAGTCCTGTCAGGGGAAGAGGCAGCTGGCAAGCTAACACGAAAAAACCCCGCCAACCGCAAAAACACACAATCGGGCGCCCGATTCGCCATTCATTGATGCTGAATCGCCCCTCTGTCGGGGCGCGCCCGCGCTCATTTGCGCCGCCTGCAACAGGGTCGGGCCCCTGCGTCTGCCGCGCTCTTAATGAACGGCGGGTCAGTATAACCCAGATGCCCCATCCTGCGACACCCTTCCCCACCTTCCAGCCCCCCGTTCCTGCCACACACCCGCAAGAACGTCACGGCGGTGCGGCCGCACGGGGCGCTCTTGACGGCACATGCCCCACACAGCATCGGCGGCCCGCCCCTGACGCTGCACGTTGCCATATGCCGCACATGGAATCGCGCCGCCGCCGTCGGACCCCAAAACGTCACCACTCGCTCTATACTGAAAGCCAACTGTCGGTAGCCCGCCCCCGTTTCATTTCCCTGCCCGCGCATGACCTCCCAGCCCCCTGCCCAGATCGACGACAACGCCCTGCTCGACCGCGCCCGCCAGGTGCTGGCCATCGAGGCCGATGCCGTGCAGCACCTGCGCGATACGCTGGACGAGGGTTTCTGCCGTGCCTGTCGCCGGTGCTGGCCTCGCCGAGGCCGCGTCATCGTCAGCGGCATGGGCAAGTCCGGACACATCGCCCGCAAGATCGCTGCCACGCTGGCCTCCACCGGCACGCCGGCCTTCTTCGTGCACCCGGCCGAAGCCAGCCACGGCGATCTGGGCATGGTCACGGCACAGGACGTGTTCATCGCGCTGTCCAACTCCGGCCGCACCGACGAGCTGATGACCATCGTGCCGCAGGTCAAGCGCGTGGGCGCCGCCCTCATCGCCCTGACGGGGGATGCCGAATCGCCGCTGGCCCAGTACGCCGACATCCATCTGCATGCCGGCGCGCAGAAGGAAGCCTGCCCGCTGAACCTGGCTCCCCACCGCCAGCACCACTGCCGCCCTGGCCCTGGGCGACGCGCTGGCCGTGGCTCTGCTGGAGGCACGCGGCTTCGGCAGCGAGGACTTTGCCCGCTCGCACCCCGGTGGCGCGCTGGGCCGCCGGCTGCTCACCCACGTCTCGGACATCATGCGTCAGGGCGATGAGCTGCCCACCTGCCGGCCGCAGACACTGTTCACCGACGCGCTGCTGGAGATCAGCCACAAGCGCATGGGGATGGTTGCGGTGCTGGACGACGAGAACCGCGTGGCCGGCATCTTCACGGACGGCGACCTGCGCCGGGTGTTCAGTAGCAGCCAGCCCGACCTGTCCCGCCTCACCATCGGCGAGGTCATGACCGCCAACCCGATCACCATCGGGGCCGAGGCGCTGGCCGTGGAGGCCGTGCGCATCATGGAATCACGTCGCATCACCCAGATCCTGGTCACCGACCGGCAGCGCCACCTGGTGGGCGCGCTGCATTTCCACGACCTGCTGGCCGCCAAGGTGGTGTGAGCCCGTCCCCCTCTGAAGGAGAGCGCTATGGACCTACTCGCCGCAGCCCGGCAGGTGCGCCTGCTGGCCATGGACATCGACGGCACCCTCACCGACGGCAGCATCTGGATCGGCCCCCAGGGTGAATGCGCCAAGCGCTTCTCGGTGCGCGACGGCTTCGGCATCAAGCTGCTGCAGAAGGCCGGCATCGAGCTGGCCATCATCACCGGCCGCCGCTCCGAGATCGTGGCCCGGCGCGCCGAGGAACTGGGCATCCGCCATGTCTTTCAGGACGTGCCCGACAAGCTGGTCGTGCTGAAGGAACTGGGCGCCCAGCTGGGCATCGGCCTGCATGAAATGGCCTTCATCGGCGACGACTGGCCTGACCTGGCCGCCATGCAGGCCTGTGTGCGCCGGCGGCGCCCGCCGACGCCGTGCCTGAGGTGCTGGCCGTCGCCCGCTGGGTGGCCCAGTCCCGTGCCGGCAACGGTGCCCTGCGCGAACTGGCCGATTTCCTGCTGGCCAGCCGTGGCGAGCGTGATGGCCTGCTGGCCCGCTACCGCCTGGCCCCTGCCCGGCCCGATGCGACGGCATGATCCTTCCCCTTCCCTGAGCCTGCCGCATCGTCTGTCCTGACGGCCCGCCGGGCCGTCCCCATGAATCCACCGTCCCGCCTGTACTGCCCGCTTCATGAGCCCACGCCTCTTCGACCGCCCGCCGCCGCCGCTTCGGTGCTGATCCTCATCGGCCCGGGCATGGTCAGCTACTACTTCGCCAAGAAGGCCGAGCAGAACCATGGCGCCCCCGCCGTCGAAGGACGACCCGACCCCGACTTCTTCGTCGAGCAGATGACGCTGATGCGCGCCGACGCCAACGGCAATCCCTCGGTGCGGGTCGAGGCCGACCACATGCTGCACTACCCGCTGGACCAGCGGATGGCCTTCACCCGGCCCCGCATCATCTCGCTGGATGAGACCCAGCCGCTCACCACCATCACCTCCCGCAAGGGCTCCGCGCCCGACAGCGGCGACTACGCCGACCTGCAGGAGGACGTGCAGGTGCTGCGTGCAGCCACGGCCGATGCGCCCCCATGCAGCTGACCACCGAAACTGCCCGCGTGGACATGGTGCACAACCTCATCTCCACCGCATCCCTCGGTGCAGATGCAGGCCGGCGACAACCGGCTGGAGGGCGTGGGCATGGAAATCCGCGACCGGGATCACCAGCTTGAGCTGAAGAGCCGGGTACGCGGTCATTTTCCCCGCCACCACACGCGGCGATGACACCAAAACCCGCTAAACTTGCAGGATCACCCTGGGAGCCCGGGCAGGAAAACCCGCACGCCACAAACCGACCCCGGCGGCACATGCCGCCGGCCGCTGATCGGCCTGCGCCCTCACCGCCCACCCTTTCTGGATTCCGATCGAGACCCGCATGATCCCCGCCCGTCCGCTGTCCGGCCACTCGTCCCTTCTGCCCCCGGCGCTGGCCCTGTCGGCCCTGCTGCTTGCACCCGCCGCCCACGCCGAGAAAGCCGACCGCGACAAGCCGATCAACATCGAATCCAACCGGCTGGAATACAACGACGCCACCAAGGTCTCCACCTTCATCGGCAGCGTCGTGCTCACCAAGGGCACCATCCGCATCACGGGCGACCGCATGGTGCTCACCCAGGTGGGCCGCAACGCACAGACGGCCCGCGTCAACGGCACCCAGGCCAGCTTCCGCCAGAAGCGCGACGGCATGGAGCAGTACATCCACGGGGTGGCCGACCAGATCTTCTACGACACCCGCACCGATCAGGTCACGCTCACCGGCCGCGCGCGGCTGCAGCGCCAGAACTGCAACCAGCCGGTCGACGAGATCACCGGTGGCCACATCGTCTACAGCGCCAGCACCGAGACCTTCTCGGTGGACGGCCAGCAGCGCGGCGAACGCCCCGGGCGCGTGCGCATCGTCATCCAGCCCCAGACCACCCAGGAAGGTGGCAAGGCCGCCAGCCAGCCCTGCAAGCCCGGCTCCCCCCTGCCGCTACAGCCTGAAAGCAGCCTGTCCAGGCCCACCCCTGCCCAGCCGACCTCCCGGAAACCCCTGATCCGCATTTCGACCGATGAGCGACATCCTGCACCACGAGCACGAACCCATCAGCCGCCTGAAGGCCGAGCACCTGATGAAGGCCTACAACGGCCGCGTGGTGGTCAAGGACGTGTCCATGGAAGTCTCCAGCGGCCGGGTGGTGGGGCTTTTTGGGCCGTAACGGCGCCGGCAAGACCACCTGCTTCTACATGATCGCCGGCCTGGTGGCCACCGACGGCGGCAACATCGTCCTGGACGAGCACTCCATCAGCCACCTGCCCATCCACCGCCGCGCCCGACTGGGACTGTCCTACCTGCCGCAGGAAGCCTCGGTCTTCCGCAAGCTCAGCGTCGAGGAGAACATCCTGGCCGTGCTGGAGCTGCAGGTGGACAAGCGTGGCCGCGGCATCAGCCGTGCCGAGCAGAAGGCACGGCTGGAATCGCTGCTGAAGGAGCTGCAGATCGAGCACATCCGCTCCAACACCTCCATCTCGCTGTCCGGTGGCGAGCGCCGGCGGGTGGAGATCGCGCGGGCGCTGGCCAGCTCACCCCGCTTCATCCCTGCTGGATGAGCCCTTCGCCGGCGTCGACCCCATCGCCGTCATCGAGATCCAGCGCATCGTCAACCTGCTGAAGAACCGGCGCATCGGCGTGCTCATCACCGACCACAACGTCCGCGAGACGCTGGGCATCTGCGACCGCGCCTACATCATCAACGAAGGCGTCGTGCTAGCCTCCGGCAGCCCCGACCAGATCATCCAGGACGAGCGCGTCCGCAAGGCCTACCGGGCGAAGACTTCCGGATGTAACCCGCAGCGCTTTCGCCGCACAGGGCACGTCGCGCCCCTTCCACGCGCTGTGGCGTCCGCCTCCACGCGGCTGCCGCCGGCCCTGACGCAACCGGCATCCGGGAAACCACTGGTCAGCCGGTGCGCGCAAGCAGGGCATCCGATGGTACAAACACGGCAGGACCACTCTTGCCCTGCCCTTTCCGTCGGACCCGATGCCCGATGAAGCCCTGCGCTTCAGACACGCCAGAGCCAGCAGCTGCTGCTGACCCCTGCAACTGCAACAGGCCATCCGCCTGCTGCAGCTGTCCACGGCCGACCCGGAGCAGGAGATCGAGCGCGCCGTCGAGCAGAACCCTTTCCTGGAACGGGTCGAGCCTCCCCGCCACGACACCGTCAGCCTGCACGCCGACGGCAGCCTGCGCCATGAACGGATATCTGGCACCGACGCCTGGCCGCCCGTCGGCAGCTCGGCAGCCTCCACACAGGACATCGGCGCGGATGCCTACAACGCAGGCACCGCCCGGCAGGACGGCGACCCGGCCAGCCATGGCGCCGATGCCTTCGGCGAGCATGAACCTGCCGTCACCTCGTCTCGACGACCAGCCCAACGTCACCCTGCTCGACAGCGGCCCGGATGGCGACGACACCTGGGGCATCGCGCGCAGCGCCGGACCGGCCCCCGAGGGAGACGACGACGAACCCTACGGCAGCACGCTGACCGCATCGCCCTCACTGCGCGAACACCTGCTGGACCAGCTGGCCGAGATCCACTGTGATGCCCGCCAGCGCGCCCTCATCCACCTGCTCATCTGGGAAGTGGGCGACGACGGCTACCCTGCCCTGCCGGATTCTCGCTGGACGCCCTGGCCGACGAATTCGCATGGCCGGCACTCCCGGCAGCCGGGACAGCGGCGACACCACCGAAAGGCTTGCCCCGCCGATCTCTCGGCCGAGCTGCAAGCCGCCCCTGCAGACCTTGCAGAGTTTTCGATCCGCCCGGCGTGGCTGCGCGCACGCCCGGTGAATGCCTGCGCCTGCAGCTGCTGCACCTGCAGCAGGGACCGCGCCGATGCCTCCCTCCGAACGGCCTCAGCCCACGGCGCCCCATCCGGAAGCCCCGTCGACCGAACCCACCGACCTCATCGCCCTGGCCCTGCAGCTGGTGAGCGACGACTGCCTGCCGCTGCTGGCAAAACACGAGGACGCCCTGCTCTGCAAGCGCCTGTCCTGCTCACCGGCCGAGCTTCGGGCCGCCCGGACCCTCATCCAGTCACTGGATCCGCACCCCGGCAACCGCTTCGACGCGGAGCCCTCCCGCCACATCATTCCCGACATCATCGTGCGCCGGACCGCGCACGGCTGGCGCGCCGAACCCAACCCCTCAACCCGACTTTCACTGCGCGTGCACGACGAGTACGAGGCGCTGTTGAAAAACCACCGAAAAGCCGCGCCATCGCCCGCACAAACCGGCAGATCTGGGGCAGAATGGGAGCAACAGGTCACGGAAGACAGCCATGCAGAGTCACCTTCCGCTCCCGAACACAACCTGCTGCATCAGCTGCAGGAAGCCCGCACGCTGGCACGCAACGTCCAGCAGCGCGGTGACACCATCGTGCTCGTGGCCCGAGGCCATCGTCGATCGCCAGAAGGCGTTCTTCAATCACGGCCCCGAGGCGCTTCGCCCCTCGGTCCTGCGTGACATCGCCGAAGTCGTCGGCCGCCACGAATCCACCATTTTCCCGCGCCACCAGCCAGAAGTACATCCGGACCCCGTTCGGCACCTTTCGAGCTGAAGTATTTCTTCGGCAGCCCGGTGGCTACCGACAGCGGCGGCGCCGCATCCAGCACCGCCGTCTGTGCACTCATCCAGAAGCTCATCGAGCAGGAGGATACCAACCAGCCCTTGTCAGACAGCCAACTCACTGAACTGCTTGGCCAGAAAGGCATCCAGGTCGCGCGCCGAACCGTTGCCAAATATCGGGAATCCCTCAAGATACTTCCTGCCGCGCAACGACGAAGCCGATGACCGCCCACTGGCCGTGTGTGGAACCCTCTCCCAAGGAGTACCGGGCATGAACCTCTCCATCAGTGGACACCATCTGAAGTCACCCTCGCCCTGCGCGAGTACGTCACCACCAAGCTGCGCCGGATCCGCCACCACTTCGATCAGGTCATCGACGTCAACGTCATCCTCTCGGTCGAGAAGCTGGTGCAGCGCGCCGAAATGAAGCTGCTGGTCGCCGGACGCGAGATCTTTGCCGAAGCCACCCACACCGACCTCTATGCCGCCGTCGACACCCTCATCGACAAGCTCGACCGGCAGGTCATCAAGCACAAGCAGAAGCGGCAGAACTACTCCAGTGGCAGTGCCTGAAGCGCATGCCTGAACCCGCCTGACAGGCGCTGCGGCATGGGTCGGCTCCGGCCGATGCATGCCGCTTTCACCCCGGCGCGCCTTTGGCGCGCCCCCGGCTGCACGGCCCGAAGCCCTCTCCAATACCTATCACCCGCCCCTCCCGGAAACAACGCAAGCTGCTGAATCAAAAGGAAACCGCTTGCATGCCCATCCTTTTCCGCACCATGGAGGCCGGCGCACACCCCAGAGCGGCACTCACCCGGACTGCCCCCGCCCGGCGAAGCCGCCTATAATGACAGCATCGCGGGATCGACTCCCGCCGGTTCGCCCCCTGTGCCAACCGCTGCAAAGTTCTATCACAGTCCCGCTGCACCAGATACAGGTAATTCCGGATGAACCGCATCTCGAAGCTGCTTACAGCACGCGACATCCTGCTCGACGTCCCTGCCACCAGCAAGAAGCGGCTGTTCGAGCACGCCGCCCTGCTGTTCGAGAACGAGCATCGCCTGGAGCGGCAGAAGGTCTTCGATTCACTGTTCGCCCGTGAGCGGCTAGGGCTCCACCGGCCCGGGCAAGGCCGTGGCCATCCCGCACGGCCGCATCCGCAACCTCAAGACACCGCTGGTGGCGGTGCTGCGCGGCGAGAACGGCATTCCCTTCGACGCCCCCGACGGCGAACCTGTCCGGCTGCTGGTCGTGCTGCTGGTCCCTCGAGCACGCCACCGAGGAACACCGAAATCCTCTCCGAACTGGCCGAGCTGCTGTCGGACGACACCCTGCGCGAAAAGCCTGCTCACCGCCACCGACCCTGCCCAGGTCTACCGCACGCTGGCCACCGGGAACCGGTTCGCCCCGCCGCCTGACAGGCCGCCCACGGCCACCGGCAGCGCCCTTCCCTCCGGAGACACCGCCCATGGCCATGACGGTCCAGAACCCCGGTCACCTCGCAACAGGCACGCTCCAACCTGCGATGGCTGGCCGGCCAGTCCGGCGGTGACCGCCCTCTGCACGGCACCGGCGTCCACGCCGTCGACCAGATCGGCTACCTGAACCTGATGCACGCCGAGCGCATCGCCGTGCTCGGTCTGCGCGAGCTGGACTACTACCGCAGCTGGATCGTCATCGGCGCGACAGGCTGCATCAGACCCTTCTTGCCGCCCGTCCCCCGGCACTGATCATCTCCGACGGTCAGGAAGCGCCCAGCGCCCTGGTGGTTTTCTGCAACCGGAACCACCTGCCGCTGCTGGGCTGCCGACTGGCCGCCGGCCCGCTCATCGAGACCCTGGAACAGGCGCTGGCCCTACAGCGACCACACCTCCATGCACGGCGTGCTGATGGACGTGCTGGGCATGGGCGTGCTCATCACCGGCGACTCGGGCCTGGGCAAGAGCGAGCTGGCCCTGGAACTCATCAGCCGTGGACACGGCCTGGTGGCTGATGACGTGGTCGACATCGAGCGCGTCAGCCAACATGCCATCGTCGGTCGCTGCCCGGCGCTGCTGCAGGGCCTGCTGGAAGTCCGCGGCCTGGGTCTCATCGACATCCGCACCATCTTCGGCGAGAGCGCCGTGCGCCGCCGCATGCCCATCAAGCTCATCGTCCACCTGGTGGGCCGCCGTACGATGGAAGACAGCTACGAACGCCTGCCGCTGCAGGCGCTCACCGAGACCATCCTGGGCATCCCGGTGCGCAAGGTTGCCATCCCGGTGGCGGCCGGCCGCAACATCGCCGTGCTCACCGAAACCGCCGTGCGCACCACGGTGCTGCTGCTGCGCGGCATCGACACCACGCGCGAATTCGCCCGGCGCCAGCAGGCCCCTGATCCTCGACCAGAGCGAAACGCCCCATCACCCGTCCAGCCACGCACCCGGACGCCTTGGGGCCCTGCCGGAACGCCTCCTCGCTGCCCATCGGCCAGATGGACACCCACCCGGCCGACCCCAGCCCCGGCGATGCCGCCTATCCCGACTGGGCCCCCGAGAGCTTCACGCTCACGATGATGCCCAACGACACCGCCGAGGAATCCCCCCTGTCCCCTGTCGAGACGCCGTCGTGCACGCGCCCTGTCACCGGCCTCGCCACGGCGCCGCAGGCTCCGGCCGGCCCCGACACGACCGATACGCCCTCCCTTTCGCCTATCCTGCCTTCTGCCCCCACCATGCAACTGATCATCGTCACCGGCATCTCCGGCTCCGGCAAATCGCTGGCCATTCATGTGCTGGAAGACGCCGGCTACTTCTGCATCGACAACCTGCCGGTACGCTACGTCCTCGAAGTCGCCCTGTCCCTGGAACAGGAAGGCCACACCAAGGTTGCCATGTCCATCGACGTGCGCGTGGGCACGCGCCTCACGGGCCTGCGCGATGCCGTGCGCCAGCTGCGCGCCCGGGGCCACGACGTGAAGGTGCTCTTTCTCAACGCCCGCACCGATTCCCCGGTGCAGCGCTATTCCGAGACCCGCCGCCGTCACCCGCTCACCCTGCCCGGACGCAGCAACAACACCAGCCACGGCGCCGATCCCAAGCTGGCGCCCACGCTGGAAGAATCCATCGAGCGCGAGCGCGAGCTGATGGCCGAGATCGAGGACATCGGCACCTCCATCGACACCAGCGACCTGCACCCCAACACCCCTGCGCCAGTGGGTGCGTGACCTGGTGCGCACCGACCGCGCCTCGATGACGCTGCTCTTCGAGTCCTTCGCCTTCAAGCAGGGCGTGCCGCTGGATGCCGACCTGGTGTTCGACGTGCGCTGCCTGCCCAACCCCTACTACGACGTGGAGCTGCGCACCCTCACCGGGCTGGACCAGCCGGTCAAGGACTTCCTGGTGGACCTGCCGCCAGTGCAGAAGATGATCGGCGACATCACGCGCTTCATCACCGAGTGGCTGCCCAGCTACGTGCAGGACAACCGCCACTACCTCACCATCGCCATCGGCTGTACGGGCGGCCAGCACCGCTCCGTCTACGTCGCCCAGACACTGGCCGAGCACTTCGCCCGTACCGAGCGCGTGCTGGTTCGCCACCGCGCCCCGGACAGCCGCCCAAACGGCACCGGCGTCACCGTCACGCAGACGCGCTGATCAGCTCCGGCTGCAGGACCTGCCCCTGCAGCCAGCGTCGGATCGGGCTGGGCAACGGCGCCCCCTCCAGCGCCGACGGCACCAGCCAGCGCTGCTGCTCGGACAGTGGCAGGGCCTTGGCCAGTGCATCCGGCGCGGCCTTGATGCCGCCTTCCGCACCGCTCGCCGGCGCCTGATCGGCCATGGCCCGGCGCACCGCCTCGACCGGCGGCGCCCACACCGTGGCCTCCATCCGAAAGTGGGTGAAGACATGGCTGAAGCCGCCCACGGCCTGCCAGCTCTCGGGCACCTCGCCCGGCCATTCCGGCAGGCTCCAGAGCCCACCCCACAACCCGCTGTCGGGCCGGGCCTGCAGCAGTACCTGACGCTGGCCATCCTCCACCCACAGCAGGTTCACGGCCCGCACCGGCACGGTCTTTTTTCCGGCGCGCCTGCGGATACCGCTCGGGCTCGCCCTGCTGCCGGGCTTGGCAAAGCGTCGCCAGCGGACACCGCCCACAGTCCGGCCGGCTTCGGGTACAGACCATCGCCCCCAGGTCCATCAGTCCCTGCGTGTAGTCGATCAGGTCCGCAGCCGGTGCGCCCTCGGGCGGCAGCTCGGCTTCGGCATGCGTCCCAGAGCCGCGCCAGCGTTACGCTGCCGGCCGGGTCGCCCTCCACGGCAAACACCCGGCTCAGCACGCGCTTCACGTTGCCATCCAGAATGGCAGCACGCTCGCCGAAGGCAAACACCGCAATGGCTGCTGCCGTCGAGCGCCCCACACCGGGCAGGGCCTCCAGCTCCCGGGCCGTCTGCGGAAAGGCGCCTCCCGCCTCCGCCACCTGGCGCGCCGCCGCGTGCAGGTTGCGTGCCCGACTGTAGTAGCCCAGCCCCGCCCACAGGCCCATCACCTGCTCGGCATCGGCTGCCGCGAGGTCGGTCACCGTGGGGAAAGCGCGCAGGAAGGCCCTCGAAATATGGGATGACGGTGGCCACCTGCGTCTGCTGCAGCATCACTTCCGACAGCCAGACGCGATAGGGATCGCGCAGCACGGCTGCGCCGCCCGCCGGTGTGCCCAGCTCAAGGCGGGTCTTCTGCCAAGGAAGATGGTGCCGGCCATGCCGGCGCTGCCAGCGGATCAGCGCTGGCGCAAGGTTCAGGGTGTTGTCGTGTGCCATGGATGCCGCATCATACGGCATCCGGACTCCCTGCCTGTTGTGCAGCCGGCTGCGCTGCAGGCGCCTGTTCGCCGGTCCCGGCAGGCGCATTCTCCGATACGGCCGATGTGACAGGCTCGCCTGACACAGACGTGCCCATCGAAGCATCGCCCGCAGCCGCCGGTTCGGCGCGCAGATCCGGCGCTGCCTCCAGTTCCCCGGAGCACCACCGGGCGCACCGGCCGCCGGTCGATCGCCGCCTGCACCCCTTCCACCAGCGTCTTCATCTGCGCCAGCTGGCGCTCGATGCGCGCACGGGCCTCGTCGATCTCCTGCAGGCGCTCTTCCAGCGAATCGCCGGCATCCATCACCCGCTGCACCGACTCCATGCGCCGCCGCAGCTGCGCCTGGTGCTCGCGCACCTGACTCTCCAGCGGCGTCATCAGTGACCGCAGCCAGCCTTCCAGCTCGCGGATGGCCACCGTGAGATCTTCTTCAGACTGACTGCGGCCGAATCGAAGAAGCGCTGCGTCAGCACCGCCTTGTTCACCGTCAGCAGCTTCAGCAGGCTGAACTGACGCTGGTGCGTCTGCGCCACCCTGCTCGATCTCGGTGAAATAGCGCTTCGTGGAAAAAGCGCAGCGGCATGCCCAGCGACAGCCCGTAATCGCGCGAGAGCGCTGATACATCGCCGTCATCATCTGCGAGATCTCGCCCACCAGGCGGTCGGCTTCCTCGAAGTCCAGTCGCACCGCCGTCAGCAGCGCGTTCATGCCGTCCTTGAGCTGCGACGACAGCTGGCTGGCCATCATCATCTGGCGGGTACGGTCCACGTGCCGGCGCAGGCTGTCCCGGCTCAGATGCGTGAACATCGTCTGCGAATGCTTGGTGAACACCGAACGCAGCGCCGCCAGGTGCCGCAGGCTGTCATCGAACTCCGTGCGCTCGTCGCGCACCCGGCGCGACATCTGCCGGATCATTGCCTGGTTCTTGCCACGCAGCCCGTTCAGCTCGAAGGCCTGCTCGACCTGGTTGCGCCGGCGCACCGTCAGCAGGTTCAACGTCACCGCCGAGGCTTCCTCGAACTCACGCCGCACCTGCTCGCTGATGATCACCCTGCTGCTGCGGAATCATCTCTTCCGACAGCGCATGCTCCAGCTCTCTGAGCCGGCTGCGCCGCAGCAGCGCCTGATTGCCCTGATCTTGGCCACCGGGCCCTTCTGCGCCGACACCGGATAGACCCGTGCCGTGGGCAGGTCCAGAAAGTGCTCACCGACACCACCCGGCGTGCAATCTCCGTAGTCGTTCTCGGCATCGGACCGCAGCTCGTCCCACAGCCCGTCGATCTTGTTCAGCACCACGAAGCGCCCGGTGCGGTGCGCCTTGCTGATGTTGGACTGCCACACGTCGATGTCGCTGCGCGTCACCCCGGCGTCGGCCGCCAGCACGAACAGCACGGCGTGGGCATTCGGAATCACGTTCAGCGTCAGCTCCGGCTCGGCGCCGATGGCGTTCAGGCCCGGGGTGTCGATGATCACCAGCCCCAGCTCCGGGAGCGGGTGCGGAATGTTGACAATGGCGTGCCGCCAGGCGGGAATTTCCACCTGCCCCGGCGTCACCGACCGGCCCACCGGCTGCTCGTCGTCGTACAAGCCCATCTCGCGGGCCTGCTCGGTCGGCACCAGCAGCGTCTCGCGCACCGAGTCGAAGGCCTGGCGCAGCGACTTCACATCCGTCATGTCCACCGGAATGAAGCGCCAGTGCTCGTCCTGATTGCGCAGCTCGGCCAGCGGCACCGGCATCAGCCGCGTGTCGATGGGAAGCAGCCGGATGCCCACCGGCATCGACGCGTCATACAGCAGCTCGGTCGGGCACATCGTGGTGCGCCCGGCCGACGACGGAACCACCCGCTGGCCATACTGTGCGAAGAAGATCGCGTTGATCAGCTCCGACTTGCCACGGGAGAACTCGGCCACGAATGCCACCTTCAGCAGGGTGTCGTGCAGCCGTTCGATGATCTGCGAAAGCTTGACGTTCAGGCTGGCATCAGCCGCATCCGACTGCGCCAACCAGTCACGGTAGCGCTCGATCGCCGACTGGAGATCGGACCGCCACCGGCCATACGCCTCGATTTGCTCGCTGATGCCTTTCTTTTGCCATGTCGGCAGTGTACACAAGCCCGTTGCCCATGCCATCCGCTTCCCCTTGCCCAGCCAGCAACCGGGTAGTGCTACCCGATCAGTGGTTGTCACCGTGGACAGAAGAAGGAACTCCTGCCCTGCTGCCGCAACTGTTCGATGGGATTCCCTCAAAACAAAACAGGGAAGGGTCGCATGACCGAAGGCCCGATGCTGAAACGGTCCGTAACCACCTTCCCCGTACTGTCTACAAAATCCTTCAAAGAACTACCACCCTGCCGCAATTGCATCCGACATCGCCTGACGGACGAACCTCGCCCACCTCCACGGCAGCGACCGGGCCCCCCTTCCGCGTCCCTTGAGCTCCCCCTGAGCCCCCTTCTGCCACCCCATCCGGCCCCCGAAGATCCCACGCCCGAGGCCCATCAGTCCCACCACCACCCGCCACCGTCCGGCCATCGCCGCGGCTGCTGACAAAGCGTCCCGCTCGTTCTACCATGCCCCGATGAATTCATCCCGCCTGTCCGCCCGTACCCCTGCCGTGCCCACTTTGGCACGCCGCCCCTCAGCACCCGGCTTGCCCGGCCCTCGGGCCTGCTGGCACTGGGCGGATGCAGCGCCTTCCAGCCATCGGCCAGCGCAGCCGTCACCCCCCACGTCACGGCCAAGGCCGCCCCGGACTCCCAGGCGCCACAGCCCCACCGAGCCGGGCAACCAGTGCTACAGGCAGCAGCCCTCTGGCAGCCTTGCAACCGCGGAGCAGGCCACCGGCGGGGCCCAGCCCAGCGACGACACCAATACCGTCGTCGCTCCTGACGCTGAAAGTGACACGGGCAGCGCGCTCTCCGGCACCTACCGCCCGGCCAACCTGCCCGAACTGGCCCTCACCCCGCCGCTGATCTCGAGATACTGGCCGCCGAGATCGCCCCTGCAGCGCGAACAGCCCGGTGCCGCCTACGCCACCTACCATTCACTGGCCGCCCAGACCGGCGACGCTCTGCCCTGGCCCGTCGCGCCACCGAGATCGCCATCGTCACCGGCTCACTGTCCGACGCGCTGGACAGCGCCCGCCTGTGGGTGCGCCTTGACCCCACCTACCCCAATGCCCGCAAGGCGCTGGATACCCTGCTGCTGGCCAACGGCCGCGTGACCGAGGTCGAACCGGCCCTCACCCGCCAGCTCACCCGAGCCCGCCGTGCCGGCACACTCGACACCGCCTCACCCGCAGCTGCAGGAAAAGCTCCTGAACCTGCCCGACCGCCGTGCCGCCTGGGCACTGGCCCAGCGGCTCAGCGCCTCCGACCTCGACAACATCCAGGCCCGCCTGATGCGCGCCCGCCTGGCCCATGAAGCCGGCCAGCAGCAGGCCGCCACCGACGAGGCCCTGGCCGCCCAGCAGCTGGCGCCCGACAACATCGAGGCCGTGCTGGCCAGCGTCCAGCTGCTGCAGTCCCGGCCCGGCGGCCGCCAGCGTGCCGCCGTCCTGCTGGGCAACTACCTGCAGAAACACCCCGACGACCTGCGCGCCCTCAAGGCCCAGGGCCTGCTGCAGATCGCCAGCGAACAGAACGACGCCGCCATCGCCACGCTCTCGCGCGTGCAGTCGCTGGAGCCGGACAACCCCGCCACCCTCTACACCCTGGCCCAGCTCCATCACCAGAAACACGACTACGCCCGCGCCACCGAAGCCCTGCAGCGCTACGTCGCCCTGCCGGAAGACATCGAGCGCGACAACGGCAACGCCTTCCTGTTCCTGTCCGAGATCGCCCAGAAGCAGAACGACCAGGCCGGCGCCATCCAGTGGCTGGAGCGCGTGCCCACCAACAGCCGCGTCCACTTCGAGGCCCAGCTGACCCGGGCCAGCCTGCTGGCGCGCCAGAGCCGCCCCGAAGCCGGCCTGGCCGCCCTGTCTCGCTCGCTAGCCCCGCAACCTGCGCGAAACCCAGCTGCAGACCGTCACCCGCGCCCAGATCCTGCGCGAAGCTGGCCGCTACCAGGCCGCCTTCGACGTGCTCGATCGCGCCATCCGGCAGCGCAAGGATGACAAGGACACCATCGACCTGCTCTACGACCGCGCCATTGCCGCCGAGAAGGTGGGTCGCCTGGATGTCCTAGAAAAGGACCTTCGCCGCCTCATCAGTTGCGCCCCGATGACGGCAACGCCTACAACGCCCCTGGCTACACCCGCCGATCACAACCAGCGCCTGCCCGAAGCCCTCGCCCTCATCGAGAAGGCCAACCAGCTCAACCCCGGCGACCCGCACATCCAGGACAGCCTGGGCTGGGTCTACTTCCGCCTGGGGCGCACCCAGGACGCGCTCGACGTGTTCCGCACGCTCTGGCAGAAATCCCCGATACCGAGGTCGGCACCCACTACGGCGAAGTCCTCGGCACGCCGGCCAGCAGGATGCCGCCCGCGACATCTGGCGCCAGTGCCGGCAGCAAGACCCCAACAACGAGCTGCTGCGCGATACCCTCAAGCGCCTGGGCGTGACGCTGCAGCCCTGACGCGCTCATCCCACCACGAACTCCATCGCGGACAGGGCAGGCCCCTGTCCGCCGTGCCCATGCCCCTGATCCCGCGACGTACCACCTCGGCAAAGTGGCGCACCGCGCCATACCTCCTTCCCCTCACAGCCCCCGGCGGCGCCACCTGCTGCACGCGCCGCTGCTGACCGGCCTGCTGGGTGCCGCATTCATGGCCGGCTGCGCCACCACCCCGCCCAGCCTGCCGCCTGCGGCCCACAACCCCGCCGAGCCCCTGCACCTGACCGGCCGCTTCTCGTTCCACCAGCACCAGCAACCTGCCCGCAAAGCCGTCCTCAGCACAGCAGCGGCCGCTTCCAGCTGAACCGGGAAGGCGAAAACCTCTCCATCGAACTGTCCTCGCCCTTCGGCCAGACCTCGTGCGCGCTGCCCAGCGCTGGTGAAGCTGCCTGGCTGGAAACCGCCCAGCACCAGCGCTACACCGGCCCCACCTCGGAAGCTGTCCTGCAGGACGCCATCGGCATCCCCTGTGCCCGTCAGCCGCCTGCCCGACTGGCTCACCGACCGCTTCCAGAACGTCGAACAACGCTCGGCCGACGGCCGCAGCATCCGTGCCCGCGATGCCGGCTGGCAGATCGAACGCAACGACAGCCGCTGTTCCTCACCGCACCAGAACCCCCAGCGCATCGAGATCCGGCTCGTCGTCGACCCGACGGCCCAGCCCGCAGAACAGCCATGAACAGCCCCCACCTGCCTGCGCCTGCCGGCCCCTGCCAAGCTCAACCTCTTCCGCATGTCACCGGCCGCCGCACCGACGGCCTGCACCTGCTGGAAAACCGTCTTCCAGTTCATCGACCCGAAGACCACGTCACCCCTGAGCTGGATCCTTCCGGCCACATCGCCGCACGCATGACCCCGAAGGCTTCTCTGCCGACGACGACTCACCCTGCGCGCGGCCCGCGCCCTGAAGGAAGCCACCGGCTGCCCGCTGGGCGTGCGCGTCACCCTCGACAAGCAGATCCCCATGGGCGCCGGCCTGGGCGGCGGAAGCTCCGACGCCGCCACCGTGCTGCTGGGTCTCAACCAGCTCTGGCAGCTTGGCCTGTCGCGTGAACGCCTCATCGACATCGCCCGCCCACTGGGGCCGACGTTCCCATCTTCGTCTCACGGCCAGAACGCCTACGCCACCGGCAGGATCGGCGACATCTTCGAGCCCATTTCCCTGCCCGATCGCTGGTTCGTGTTGTTCATGCCCAACGTCTCATGTAGCCACTGCCGGAATTTTTCGGCACCCGAATTGACACGCGACACGAAACCCATCAGAATTCATGGCTTCACAGCAATGGCAGGGACGCAACGACCTGCAACCGGTTGTGGAAGCCAGGCAGCCCGCCGTCAGGCAGGCCGTTCAACTTCTTCAGCAGGCAGCAGATCAGGTTGTGTCAGGCAATGGCCGTGAGGCAGAAAACGCCATCACCGTCCGCATGACGGGTTCCGGTGCCTGCGTGTTTGCTGCCACACAAAGTCATGCCACTGCCCTGGCTCTGCTCCAGGAAGTTCAGCGGGTCAGCAAAAAAATTGTTGTCGCCAAGCAAACGTCGGGTTCTGAACGTATTACAATGCGTACCGAAGCCGGCACCCTCTACCTGGTCAGAGGGCTTGCCAGTCACCCGTTGGGGAGTCGCCAAGTTGGTTAAGGCACCGGATTTTGATTCCGGCATTCGAGGGTTCGAATCCTTCCTCCCCAGCCACTCTTTCATCAGGTCGGCATCGCCGGCCTGATTCTTCGGCAGCAGCCATACGGTTTCAGGACCAGCGCCCAGACAGGTCAGACTCTCGTGCATCGCAGCTCCTACCGCCCCAGCCCCTGTCACCATGCCCGCCCTCTGGTCCGAAGGACCGGTGCCTTCACGGGCAATGCCAACCCCGCTCGCTTCAGACGTCGCCGCCCACCCGGTATCCCGCTGGGCAAGGCCATCGTCGGTCGTTTCTCCGACGGCGAAGTCAACGTCGAGATCCTGGAAAACGTCCGTGGCAAGGATGCCTTCGTCATCCAGTCCACCTGCGCGCCCACCAACGACCACCCTGATGGAGCTGCTGATCCTCGTCGACGCCCTGCGTCGCGCCTCGGCAGGCCGCATCACCGCCGTCGTTCCCTACTCGGCTATGCCCGCCAGACTGCCGCGTGCGCTCGCGCGTGGCCATCAGCGCCAAGGTCGTGGCCAACATGCTGCAGGTCGCCGGTGTCGACCGCGTCCTCACCATGGACCTGCACGCCGACCAGATCCAGGGCTTCTTCGACATCCCTGTCGACAACATCTACGCCGCGCCCATCCTGCTGTCCGACATCACCAAGCGCAAGCTGGAAAACACCATGGTGGTGTCCCCGGACGTCGGTGGTGTCGTGCGTGCCGCGCCCTGGCCAAACGGCTCGATTGCGAACTGGCCATCATCGACAAGCGCCGCCAGAAGGCCAACGTCTCCGAGGTGATGAACATCATCGGTGAAGTCTCCGGCCGCAGCTGCCTGCTGATGGACGACATGGTCGACACCGCCGGCACCCTGTGCCGCGCCGCCGAAGCGCTGAAGAAACACGGTGCCGTGCGCGTCTCCGCCTACTGCACCCACCCCGTGCTCTCCGGCAAGGCCATCGAGCGCATCACCGAATCCCCGCTGGACGAACTGGTCGTCACCGACACCATCCCGCTCACGGACGAAGGCCGCGCCTGCGGCAAGATCCGTGTCCTGGGTTGCGGCCAGCTCATCGGTGAAACCATCCTGCGCATCAACCGCTCCGACTCCGTCTCCATGCTCGTTCATGGAGTGAGTGGGGCTCAGTCAGACGCGCTTCCTGCGTACCCTCCCCGGCCAGCACACCACCGCTGGCCGTAAAGCCCCGAGGGGCCAACGGCCTCAGCCCCCTTCCCTCAGCGGCTTCTGCAGCCATGAGCCGACACTGAATCGGCCACCGGCCCTGCACCGAATGCCGGATGCCCGCCTCCTTGGCCCGTCGGCGCCGACATCGGTTATCATCTTCCGCTTTCTCAACCCCTGCCGGATCTGGTCGCGGACCGGCAGACATATCCAAGGAACTGCCCAATGCAGATCAGTGCCCAAGAACGCAAGGACGTGGGGACGAGTGCGAGCCGCCGCCTCCGTCGCGCCAATCAGGTACCCGGTATCGTCTACGGTGGCGAAGCCGCCCCCATCCAGGTCGCCCTCGACCACAACACGCTCTATCACGCCCTGCGCGTCGAAGCCTTCCACTCGTCCATCCTGGACATGGACATCGACGGCAAGAAGCAGCGCGTGCTGCTGCGCAACGTGCAATGGCACCCGTACAAGCAACAGGTCCTGCACGTCGACTTCCAGCGCGTGGCTGCCAACCAGAAGATCACCGTCACAGTGCCGCTGCACTTCATCAACGGTGAGAACTCGCCGGCCGTCAAGCAGACCAAGGCTGTCGTCAACCATGTCATGACCGAGATCGAAGTCCAGGTTCTGCCCAAGGACCTGCCCGAGTTCATCGAAGTCGACCTGGCCGAACTGGCCATGGAGCACTCCATCCACCTCAGCAGCATCAAGCTGCCCAAGGGTGTTACCGCCGTCGTTGCCCCGGGCACCGATCCTGTCCTGGCCTCCGCCTCGCTGGTTGGCGGCTCCGACATCGATGCCGAAGCCGAAAGCGCCGTGGCCGATGCCGCCCCGGCAGCTGCTCCGGCTGCTGGCGACGCCGACAAGAAATAAGGCCCTCGCGGCCAAGACGGACATCCGTCGCTGCCGGACCTCCCCCGATGCGGGCCCCGGCAGCGACAGGATGTCCACCCCAACGGGCCGCCAGTCGGCCCGTTTTTCATAAGGATCGGGTCACGGCCATCGGGCATGTCCCGAAGGCCCTCACGGCAGCACCAGCCCCTCCTTCGGCGCATCAGCTGCCTGACATCCCGCACATACAAGCCACGCCCGCATGAACGCCCCCCGCCTCATCGTCGGCCTGGGCAACCCCACCGACCAGCACGCCCACGACCGGCACAACGCCGGCTTCTGGTTCATCGACGCCCTGCTGCGCCACTACCCCGGCCAGATGCGCCCCGACGCCAAAGTTCCTGGGCGATGTCGGCGAAGTCCGCATCGGCACCCAGGTCCCGTGCGGCTGCTCAAAGCCCATGACCCACATGAACCGCTCCGGCCAGTCCGTCGGTGCGCTGGCGCGCTTCTACCGCCTGGAACCTGCCGACATCCTTGTCGCCTACGACGAGCTCGACCTCATGCCCGGCTCCGCACGCCTCAAACTGGGCGGCTCCAGCACCCACAACGGCCTGCGCGACATCACCGCCCACCTTGGCACCCCTCGCTACTGGCGCCTGCGCCTGGGCATCGGCCATCCCCGCAGCCTCAACCTCAACAAATCCGTCGTCGACTTCGTCCTGGGCAAACCCAGCCAGAGCGACCAGCAGCTCATCGACCAGGCCATCGACCGCAGCGTCGACCACCTGCCCATCCTCATGCGTGACGGCTGGGAAATCGCCACCCAGCAACTGCACGGCGCCGACCCCGCCATGCTGCAGGCCGAGGCCGCCCGCAAAGGCAGCCCCGAAGCCAAACCCACCGACTCGCTCTAGAATCCCAGCATCCCGATCCGGCACACCCGAGGCATCCACGGCACAGATCCCCCTGAGCTGACACCCTGCCCTGCCGGAACAACCCTCACATCGCCCAGCAAGAAGGACACCCCATGGCACTCAATGCGGCATCGTCGGCCTGCCCAACGTCGGCAAATCCACCCTCTTCAACGCGCTGACCAAAGCCGGCATCGAAGCTGCCAACTACCCCTTCTGCACCATCGAGCCCAACGTCGGCATCGTCGAAGTCCCTGACCCCCGCCTCGCCAAGCTCGCTGAAATCGTCCAGCCCTCAGAAGATCCAGCCCGCCATCGTCGAATTCGTCGACATCGCCGGCCTCGTCGCTGGCGCCAGCAAAGGCGAAGGCCTCGGCAACCAGTTTCGCCAACATCCGCGAAACCGACGCCGTCGTCAACGTCGTCCGCCGCTTCGACGACCCCAACGTCGTCCACGTCAATGGCCGCGTCGACCCCATCGCCGACATCGAGACCATCGTCACCGAACTCGCCCCGCCGACCTCGCCACCATCGAGCGCGTCCACGCCCGCGAAATCAAGAAAGCCCGCGCCGGTGACAAAGAAGCCCTGCGCCTCACCACCCTGCTCGAAAAACTCCAGCCCCATCTCAACGAAGGCAAACCCGCCCGCTCGCTGGACCTGAGCGCCGAAGACAAGGCTCTCCTCAAGCCCTACGGCCTCATGACCTCAAGCCCGCCATGTACGTCGCTAACGTCTCCGAGGACGGCTTCCAGAACAACCTGTACTCGACAGACTGCACGAACACGCCGCCAAGGAAGGCGCCCCCGTCGTCGCCCTCTGCGCCCAGATCGAAGCCGAACTGGCCGACCTCGACGACGAAGACAAACTCGCCTTCCTCGCCGACCTCGGCCTTGAAGAACCCGGCCTCAACCGCCTCATCCGCGCCGGCTACGACCTCCGGGCCTGCAGACCTACTTCACCGCTGGCGTCAGGGCGAAGTCCGCGCTCGACCATCCACAAAGGCGACACTGCCCCCAAAGCCGCCGGCGTCATCCACACCGACTTCGAACGCGGCTTCATCCGCGCTCAGACCATCGCCTTCGACGACTTCATCCAGTACAGGGCGAACAGGGCGCCAGGAAGCCGGCAAGACGCGCGCCGAAGGCAAGGACTACGTGGTGCAGGATGGGATGCTGAACTTTTTGTTCAATGTGGAACAGGCAAGCCAAAGCCGAATCTGAGTGCACTGAAGAAGGGTTGCAACGGCGCAGCCCGGCCAGACAATGGCTGGGCTGTTGGACACCCCTGTGCCCCCTGCTGAACGCGCTGCCCATATCGGAAAGCGGTCGCCTCGCTGACGCCCACGAGATCGCCTCCCCGACGCCCACAGAGCAGAGCCCTCCGCCACACTCAGAGAATGGCGAAGGTGGCGGAAAGCGCCTGTGGTTCATACCGACGCCATCATCAGCGTCCCATCCGGAAGAGGTGCAGACACAAGGCAGCCTGCCTATTATAGGGGCTGTCACCATCACCAGGGAGACAGGCCTCTGGACATCAGTCGGCCCGAGTCCCCTGCACAAAAACCCGACACCGAACCACCAGAGACATACCGGCCATGGACGACGTCTTCCAGTTTCGAGACAAACTCATTCAGGAGTATGCACGTTTCTCCCGCAGCTTCGTCCAGATCGCAGCCCCTGACATCAGGAACAAGGTAGAGGAAGAGTACGCCAACGGCCGTTACTGGCCCGAACCGCTCGTCCAGATCAACCCACACTACCAGCGCAGCGGCACGATCCGGGAACTGGTGGACGCCGGGACGCTCCATCCGTGCTGTCTGGGCATTTTCCAGACAGGCAAGACAGAGGGCACCCCTACCCCCCTCTCGCTGTACACGCACCAGAAGGTCGCGTTACACATTGCCCAGCAACGCAAAAGCTACGTCGTCACCACAGGCACAGGATCGGGCAAGTCGCTTTCGTTCTTCATACCCATCATCGACCGCATCCTCAAGGCGCGGGAATCGGACAGTACGGCGCGCACCCGGGCCATCGTCATCTACCCGATGAATGCCCTGCCAACAGCCAGCTTGAAGAGCTGGACAAGTTCCTTCACGGCTACGACGATCTGGACCGCCCCATCACCGTGGCCCGCTACACCGGCCAGGAGAGCACAGCAGAACGGGAGCGCATCGCCAAATGTGCCCCGGACATCCTGCTCACCAACTTCATGATGCTGGAATACATCCTGACGCGCTATACGGAGACTGACCGGCAAGTCATCGAGCATTGCGCTGGGCTGGAGTTTCTGGTGCTGGATGAACTGCATACCTGCAGGCCGTCAGGGCGCCGATGTCGCCCTGCTGGTGCGCCGTCTGCGCGAACGGCTGAATGCCGACAGACTGGTGTGCATCGGTACCTCAGCCACCATGTCCAGCGCAGCCAGTGAATCGGAGCGCAACCGGGTCGTGGCAGAAGTCGCCAGCAAGCTGTTTGGCACACGCATCACCGAACACGAGGTCATCGGAGAAACGCTGGAAAGGGTCACAGACGCAAACCGGGATATCGACGCCATACGCCATCACCTGCTCGCGGCTGTCCGGTGCGAACAGTACGCATGGCCCGATTACCAGGCATTTCAGAACGACCCGCTCGCCATCTGGGTGGAACTGACGCTGGGCGTCACCATTCCGGACGACACCAGCCCCATTCGCCGCGCCCGCCCCATAGCCCTGAAAGAAGCAGGCCAGCGACTTGCCAGCGATGCCGGCTGCAGCCCTGACGAGGCCCAGAGCGCCCGGCGCGCTTTCTGCTGGCCGCCAACGACGTCCGCACCCCACAGGGGCGCCCACCCTTTGCCTTCAAGCTTCACCAGTTCATCAGCGGCCCCGGCATGGTGCTGACCACGCTGGAGCCACGCGATGTACGGCACATCACCCTGGATGCTCAACGCTTCGCACCGGGCAGACAGGAAGAAAACGTCCAGCTGTACCCCTGTTCATTTCTGCCGGGACTGCGGCCATGAATACATGCCGGTCTGGCATCTGCCAGACAAGGGCCGGTTTTTTCCGGGAGCTCGATGGCTCCACCATCGACGATGAGACCGCACAGCGTGGTCTCCTGTGCATACGAACACCCGGGCTGAACTACACCAGTGCCGGAAGATCTCCCCTGAAGACTGGATCGATGTCAGCGGAGACACTCCGAAAATCCGCCCAAACTATAGAAATGCCGTTCCTGATCTTGTTGCCGTGACGCCGCAGGAGAAGGAACATTGTGCGGGGGAAACTGACGGTGTTCTCCCGTGCACAGCCTGAGTCAGAGGAACCCTCAGGACAAAAAGGCCGCATTCTGGTTCATTCCCGGAAAGCTGCGCTTCTGCCCTGAGCTGCGGACGAAATTACCCTGCGGTCGGCAAGGACGCCAACCGTCTGTCCAGCCTGTTCTGGCGAAGGCCGCCCTCCGCCACGACCATGATCACACTGGCCGCACTGGAGTACCTGTTCAAACCGCCTGACCCTCAACCGGGACAGCCAGATCCACGCAAGCTGCTGGCCTTTACCGACAACCGCCAGGACGCCGCCCTCCGTGCAGGTCATTTCAACGATTTCATTTTTCGCTCACACTGCGCGGCGGTCTCATCAGTGCCCTGAAACACAACAATGGCATACTCACTGAAGACACCCCTGACGGCCGAGGTTTTCAACGCACTTGGCTTTGACCGTCCGGAAGACCTCGGTGCGGGCCGAGTATTTGCGCGACCCCGGACTTCGTGGCCCCAATCTCAGAACCGCACAGGCCGACCTCCGCTTCATACTCGGCTATCGACTTATCCGGGACTTGCGTCGTGGCTGGCGCTTCAACAACCCGAATCTGGAACAGCTGAAGCTGCTGGACATTCGTTACCGTGACCTGCAGGCGTTCTGTGAGGACGAAAGCTGCTTTGTTGACTTCAACGAACTACGGGATCTTCCCCGGCACAGCGGGTCGAGCTGTATGAGGTTCTGTTCAACCGGATGCGTACGGAACTGTGCATCGAAAGCCGCCACCGGACGATATCGAACAGGACAAGATCATAACCAGAAGTTACGCAAGCCTGAATGATCGCTGGGCCATCGCTCAGGACGAGCGTCTTGAAACCGGACGCTATCTGGTTCTGGAGAATTACCTGGCCAGCAAACGCAAGCGGCGATATGACCTCATATCCGGATCGGAACGGTCCGGTCTTGTCCGCTCCATCAAGCGAAAGCTCTCGAGCGGCCCTGACCACCTCAGAGACCGGAGCAGCAAATGGCGAGGTGAAAATGGGCTGCGCTGGTGCGAGACATGTTGCGTGCTGCCGAGAACTACGGGCATGTACAACGGCAGCCCATCGACAAGAGCCTGTTCGGCTGGCGCCTCAACGCATCGCTCATAGACTCGGTGCCCGGCACCCTGCCCCTGCCCGAAGAGCAGCCAGGTCAGCCAAATGCCTACTTCCGTGCACTCTACGAGAGCACGGCCAAACTGCTGGGAACCATCTCGCACCCGCTGTTCGAATTCGAGGCACAGGAGCACACGGCACAAGTCGACGCCCAGACCAGACAGGTTCTCGAGCAGCGCTTTCGATACAGCCAGAAAGACCAGGACGAATGGAAGTCTCCACAACAGGGCGCCACTTGAACGGCTGCCCCTGATGTTCTGCTCTCCCACCATGGAGCTGGGTGTGGACATTTCTGCGCTCAACACGGTATACCTGCGCAACGTCCCTCCCAACGCCGGCAAACTACGCACAGCGCAGTGGCCGTGCCGGGCGCTCCGGCCAGCAGGCGCTGGTTGTCACCTATTGCGCGGCCCTGAGCCCACACGATCAATGGTTCTTCCACCGGGCACAGGACATGGTGCATGGCGTGGTAAGGGCTCCCACCCTGGATCTGGCCAACCGCGATCTGGTACAGAGCCACCTGCAGGCAGTCTGGCTGGCGTGTACAAGACACTCACTGGACGACAGCATTGCCGAGCTGCTCGACATGAACGCGCCAGGAAAACCACCCAAACCTGAGCTCATGGCAGCACTGCGGGCGCCTGACGCACAGGCACGCGCGCAGCTCGGAGCCGCACGGGTCATTGAACAGCTGGCTGGAGAGCTGGATGACAGCACGTGGTTCACACCTGACTACGTACAGAATGTCATCGCAGATGCTCCCCAGGCGTTTTCCCGGGCACTCGAGCGCTGGCGCACCCTGTTCGAGGCAACACAGGAGCAGCTCAAGATGGCCCAAAGCATCTCGAGCAGCCACGCCGTCACCGAACAGGAACGCAAGAGTGCCGAACGACGCGCATCTGATGCCCAGCAGCAATTCAACCTGCTTCTGAAACCCGGCAACAGCCAGAACAGCGACTTCTACACCTACCGCTATCTGGCCAGCCGTGGCTTTCTTCCCGGCTACAATTTTTCCACGCCTTCCACTGATGGCCTCGGTTCCCGGTGGCGGCCGCAAATCGGCCACGAGTGCCAACGACCACGGTGCCATGGTCAGCCGCCCGCGCTTCCTGGGCCTGTCAGAGTTCGGACCACGCAGCCTCATCTACCACCAGGGCAGGATGTTCCGCGTGGTACGTGCCAAGCTCAGCGCAAGCAACCGCAGCCACATTTCCGGCTCCGTCACACTCACCACACTGGCCTCCCTTGTGTGCGGTCGCTGCGGTTACGGCCATGCCAGCGATCCTGCTTCGCAGCAGGCGCCTGTCGATATCTGCGAAAGCTGTGGCACACCACTGAGTGAAGACAACTGGGTACGCGAACTCTACCGTATCGAAACAGTGGAAACCAGGGCCACCCAGCGCATTTCCACCGATGATGAAGAGCGACAGCATCAGGGATTCGAGCTTCAAACCACCTACCGCTTTCTGCCCGGCCCGGATGGCTCGTATCCAAAAAGGGAAGCCAGCATCCAGATCGAGAGCCCGGACGAACAGACCGAGGAGCTTGGCACATTGACCTACGCCCCCGCCGCACAGATCTGGCGGATCAACCGTGGCTGGCGTCGCCGCCGCTTCAAGCAGCAGCTCGGCTTCCTGATCAACCCCCTCACAGGCAGATGGAGCCCGGAGGAATCCCTCTGACGGTGATGACATCGACAATGCCGACGACGAGAAAGATGGCAAGGAAGACAAAATCCTCCCCAGCGCATCGTTCCCTACGTCGAGGACTTCCGCAACCTGCTGATCTTCACACCAGCGCAGGAACTGGACCCGGAGGCCATGGCGACAGTGCAGGCTGCGCTCAAACGCGGCATCGAGATGGTTTTCCAGATTGAAGAATCCGAACTCGTGGCCGAACCTCTACCCAAGGCCGATGCGCGTCGTGCCATTTTATTCTACGAGGCAGCCGAAGGGGCGCTGGCGTACTGACCCGGTTGGCCAGCAATCCGGCAGATCTGGCCACCGTGGCCCGTGCTGCGCTGAAGGTCATTCACTACCATGAACCCGCCAGCGGCATCTGGACGCTGGAAGGACTGGCCCAACTGGAAAAAACCACAGTTGACGGCCAGCGCCCCTGCGAAGCCGGCTGTTACCAGTGCCTGCTGTCGTACTACAACCAGCCCGAGCATCAGCACATCAACCGCCGCAACCAGCAGGCACTGGCCCTGCTCGTGGCCCTGGCCAACGCCCGAGTCGCACCAGCCCCGGCCACAATACCCGAACCAGTCAGCAGCCCGCTCACGGGTACGGCGCCAAACGGTACCCCACCAACGGATAACCTGACGGAAGCCTGGCTGACGGCACTCAGCATGGCGGATACTGGCAACCCGATGCCTCGCAATGTGCCTGTCAGCGATGGCAAGGCCATGGCAGCAGCCCAGCACAGGCAGCCCGCACACTGGGTATTCCCTGGCAGCCATGGATGAAGAGGTGCGAAACAGCCTGCTCGACCGCGGCTGGCAGATACCGCTGTTTACTGACCCGGCACGATGGCATGAACAGTTTGCAACCCACCCCGAGGTGTTTGGCACCCCTATCAAGGAATAAGCACCATGAACGCGCTCGAACACAGTTTTCAGCCCGGCAGCCTCGTCCGTGCCCGCGGTCGCGAATGGGTGGTGCAATCCGACTCTCGCCCAGATTGGCTTCGCCTGCGTCCACTCAGCGGCGCCGATGATGAAAGCATTGCGCTGATTCCGGAGCTGGAGCTGCAGCCCGTAAAGCCCGCCACCTTCGCCTGGCCCAGCCCAATCCAGGCCGGCAACCACGCAGGTGCGCTGCTGCTGGGTGATGCCCTGCGCCTGACCCTGCGTGCCGGCGCGGGGCCTTTCCGTTCATTCGGCAACATTGCCGTGGAACCTCGCAGCTACCAGCTGGTCCCGCTGCTGATGGCCCTGCGCCTGTCCACCGTACGTCTCCTGATTGCCGACGATGTGGGGGTAGGCAAAACCATTGAGGCCGGCCTGATCGTCCGTGAACTGCTGGACCGCGGCGAAATTGCCCGGCTGGCCATTCTCTGCCCGCCACATCTGGTCGAACAATGGCAGTCCGAACTGGAAACCCGCTTCAACCTGCAAGCCATCGCTCTGACCTCAGCTACAGCCGCACGCATCGAACGCACCCGTCTCATGGTGTCCGGCTGTTCGACCATCACCCAGTGGTTGTGGTCAGCCCGGACTACATCAAGAGCGAGCGGCACCGCGAACAGTTTCTAGCTGCAGCCCCCGAATGCATCATCGTCGATGAGGCACATACCTGTGCCAGCAATGGTGCCGGCAAGCAGCCGCGTTTCGAACTGCTCAAACGACTGGCAAAGGATGAGCATCGCCACCTGATCCTGCTCTCCGCCACCCCGCATTCAGGCGACGAATCCGCCTTCTACAACCTGCTGTCACTGCTCAACCCCCGTTTTGTGGAGCTGCAGGGCACAACCGGGCTGAAGATCCACTGCGCCAGGAACTGGCACGACACTTCGTACAGCGTCGCCGCAAGGACATCGCCGAATGGCAATCCGAAACCCACGATGGCAAAGGCCTCCCCCGCCGCATGACCACCGAGCTGACCTACCGCCTCAGCGGCGGATGGGGAGCGTTTTTCGATGCCGTGCAGGACTATTGCCGCGACCTGGCAGAGGCGGTGGAACAGCAGGAAAACCAGAACGGCAAACCCGGCGGAACCCGCCTGATCTGGTATGTAACCCTGGCACTGCTGCGTTGCGTGGCATCATCTCCTGCCGCGGCCATTCGGGCACTGAGCCGGCGCCTGGATGGTCATCTGACGACAGATGAACCGTCACCAGAAGACCTGCTGCAGGATGCCCGCCTCGACGACGGCCAGGCTGATGACCTGTCCGCCGACGACCAGGAGCCACCTGCCCTGCTGCAGGAGGCCAATCCACGGCTACAGGCCCTGATCCGTGACGCCGAGCGCCTGTCCGGCAAAGCTGGCGACCCCAAACTGGCCACGCTCATCCAGCATATCGGGCAGTTGATGAAGGACGGTTTTTCGGCCGGTGGTATTCTGCCGTTACGTAGCCACGGCCCATTATGTGGCCGAGCACCTGAAAAAGGCATTCCCCAAAGCTGGCGTTGAAGCGGTCACAGGTGAACTCACACCCGAAGAACGCCGCGAGCGCGTCGAAAACCTGGAAGAGGCCGAGTCCCGCATTCTGGTTGCCACCGACTGCCTGTCCGAAGGCATCAACCTGCAGCATCTGTTCACGGCGGTCGTGCACTATGACCTGACTTGGAATCCCACCCGCCACGAACAACGCGAAGGCCGGGTTGACCGTTTCGGGCAGCATGCAGAAGAAGTACGCTGCACCATGCTGTACGGCGAAGACAATCCGGTGGACGGTTTTGTGCTCAACGTCATTCTGCGCAGGGCCGAGGCCATCCGCAGGGAGCTGGGCGTGCTGGTTCCCATGCCCGAGGATGACACGTCCATCAAACAGGCCATGATCCGCGCAGCCCTGATGAAGCGGCAGGATCACATGCACTCCATCCAGGCCAGCCTGGACTTTGGCGATGCCGAAGAAGAGCTTGCTCCCCTGCGGGTCAAATGGCAAGACGCCCTGGACAGGGCCAAGACCAACCGTACCATCTTTGCCCAGCGCACCATCCGCCCCGAGGAGGTGCTACCCGAATGGCAAAAGCAGCAGCAGGCATTGGGCACCCAGCAGGATGTGCAGCGCTTTCTGGAAAGTGCCTGTGTGCGATTGGGTTCCCCGCTGGAAAAGGGACGCAACAGTGGATCCGCTGTTTTCATCGCCAGCAACCTGCCGGAAGCACTGACACTTCGCCTGAAGGATGAAAGCATCCTGAAAGACAACAGCAGACAGGCACAAACACTGTCCCTCAACCTGAACGAACTGCACCGCAGCCATCCTTTGGTAGGGCTGCTGGCGCAGTACCTGCTGGAAAACGCGCTCGACAGCGAAACCCCGGTGGCAGCCCGCTGTGCTGTAACACTCACCGAGAACGTGGAGGTGGTGACCACCCTCTACCTGCTGCGCCTGCGTCATCAGCTCAGCTATGTGCGACGCCGTGAACCCTTCCAGATGATGGCCGAAGAAACCATCACCCTGGCAGTGCGCGGCCGTGTCAACCCGGCATGGGAGTCCGGCGACAGCACCAGCCAGCTGCTGGCATGCAAGCCCAGCGGCAACCTGCCCGTCGAAACCATTCATCGGGAAATTCACGCCGCCCTGCAGTTCCTGGCAGACCATCCGGAACAGCTGGAAAAACTGGCCCACGAACGCGCCAACACCCTGCTGGCCGATCACCAGCGCGTCCGCGAGGCTGCCCGGGATGTGGGGCAGTACAAGGTTTCTCCCTGTCTGCCCGTGGATGTCATGGGTGTTTATGTCCTGCTGCCGGATTCACTCTGATGGCCTGCAGACGCACCATGAATGCAACAGCCCGTATCCCTGGCCCAACCAAAGGCAGCTACCGGAAAGCCACAGACACCACTGGCAAGGACAAGCCCTGACATGAAACGCACCCGCAAGACCGAGGCTGCCCTCTCCCTTCCTGCCACGCTGACACTGGAAGGAGGGCTTTTCCTGCCCGATCAGCTTCAAAAGGCCACGCAGGGCCTTGCCAGCGCCCAGCAGGATGCTGACTACCGGCTGCCCAAGGGCCTCAAGGCCAAGGATGAATACAGTCGCGCCTTCCAGATTGCCTGCGCCCAATGGCAGGACTTTGCCCAGCAGCTGGAACGGCGGGACATCGACGCTACCCAACTCACCACCCGCTTTGTACAGGAGCTGCTGCGCGACGCCTTTGGCTACAACCTGAGCCCACAGACACAGCCACAGGAAGTGGATGGACGGCATTACCCCGTCAGCTTCCTCGCAGGCAATCTGCCCATTCTGGTAGCGCCCCACACGCTGGGACTGGACGACGCCGACACCAGCATGGCTATCGAAGGCAGCGGCAGGCGCCGCAAGACCCCCTTCCAGTGCCATGCAGGAGCTGCTCATCGCCAGCGAACTGTCTGCTAGGGGCATCGTCAGCAACGGCAGGCAACTGCGACTGCTGCGTGATGCCGCTCGCTCACCTCGACCGAGTTTTCTGGAAATCGACCTCGCCGACCTGCTGGGCAGCAAACGCTACGCCGAGTTTGCCACGATGGCGGCTGCTGCATGCCAGTCGGCATCCACAGACGCCCAGACGTACGTCCTGCGTCTGGGAACGATGGCGCCACGAGGGTCAACAGGAAGGCACCCGGGTCATGGATGGCCTGCGCAACGGCGTCGAAAAAGGCATTGCTCACGCTGGGTGAGGGTTTTCTGCAGCATCCATCCAACGACAACCTGCGTGCTGCGCTGGACAGTGGTCAACTGAGTCGCGACGCCTACTTCCAGCAACTGCTGCGGCTGGTGTACCGGCTGATTTTCGTGTTCACCGTGGAAGAACGCGGGGTTCTGCACCCTCAGTGGAATGACCCCGAGACGAAGGCTGCCCGCCGCGCCTACGCCGAAGGCTACGCGCTGGCCCGACTCCGCAACTTCAGCCTCAAACGTCGCCCCCGCAACCGGCACGATGACCAGTGGCAGGCCATTCGCATCGTCTTCCGGGGGCTGGACCAGGGTGAGCCCCGGCTGGCCCTGCCCGCACTGGGCGGCCTGTTCGCTGCCAGCCAGTGCAAGGATCTGGACGCCGCCAGCCTGGACAATGCTCACCTGCTCGAAGCCCTGAAAGAGTTGCGCTGGGCACGCCTCCCTGGCTCAGGCAGCCTGATACCCGTGGACTACCGCAACATGGGACCAGAAGAGCTGGGCAGTGTATATGAAAGCCTGCTGGAGCTGGTACCCACGGTAGATGTCCATGCCCGCTCATTCGACTTCGTGGGCAGAACCGACGCAGCCAGTACGGCAGGCAATGCCCGCAAACTGACCGGCAGCTACTACACCCCCGACAGTCTGGTACAAGAACTGATTCGCAGTGCGCTCGAACCAGTTATCGAACAGCGACTGGCCGCGAACCCCGTTGATCCAGACAAGGCGATTCTGGCCATTCGCGTCATCGACCCTGCTTGCGGCAGTGGCCATTTCCTGCTGGCCGCGGCCAGGCGCCTGGCTGAAAGACTCGCCCTGTTGCGAAGCTATCTCTATGGTCTCCCCGGCAGTATCCTTCCAGGAGACTACCGTCACGCCCTGCGTGAGGTCGTGGCACACTGCATCTATGGCGTGGACCGCAACCCCATGGCCGTCGAGCTGGCCCGCATGGCACTGTGGCTGGAAGGATTTGAAGAAGGGCGCCCGCTGGACTTTCTGGATCACCACCTGCAGGTGGGCGACGCCCTGCTGGGCCTGACCGATCTGGATGCTCTGACCCGGGGCATTTCCAAAGACGCTTTCAAGCCCCTGAGCGGTGATGACCGGGAAGTGTGCAAGGCACTGACCAAAACCAATGCCGTCGCCCTCAAGCAGCTGACCAAAGACTTGCAGAGCCAGCAGATGCTGCTGGGTATGGACAACGCGTCCGGCCTGCAGGCCATGCGTGCCATCGAAGACATGCCCACCAACACGCCGGAGCAGGTCAGCATCAAGGAGACCCGCTGGCTGGCATTCATGCAGACTGCCGCACAAAGTCCGCTGGCTCAAGCCGCAGATGTGGTGGTGGGCGCCTTCCTGCTGTCCAAGACCACGGACAGGGGCGCAACCGTACCGACCAGCGCCACGCTGCATACCCCTGCTGACCACCCCCAACGACATCACGGGGCCTGCCGCCGATGCGGTGGCAGCAGCCCTGCGCCGCCTGTGCCGAAGCACGCGTGCTCCACTGGCCCCCGGCGTTTCCGCAGGTGTTTGCCCTGAGGAGGATTTGACTGTGTTCTGGCAACCCCCGGAAGTCAATCAAATGGGGAGGAAGAGTTTTTGCAAAGTCGTGACCCAAACATCGCGGCACCTCGCTGGAGACTCCAGAAAAAGCCATCGAATCGTTGTTCAAAACATCCCCAGACTGTGGGAAGAGTTTTTCAGAAACCTCCCGGAGAATCGCGGCAACGAATATCTTTTCAGAGAATCGGACGCTTTCCATTAACAGCCGTAGGAAAGCTCAACACCCATCCCCTGTTTGCCGAAACCATCCTGCAAATTCACGCCCGGGATGGCCGGGCCGGTTTCATCGTTCCAACAGGCATTGCCACCGACGACAGCACCAAGGCGTACTTGGCCACATCACCCAGTCGAAGCAGCTGGTCAGCCTGTACGATATCGAAAACCGCGAAGCGGTATTCCCTTCTGTGCACCGCAGCTACAAATTTCCCTGCCTGCTCACCCTGGGTGCTTCCGAACAGGCCGAATTTGTCTGCTTTTGCCACCCGTGTCAGCCAGCTGTCCGACGAACGCCGACGGTTCACGCTGACACCGGAAGACTTCCGGCTGATCAACCCCAACACGCTGACCTGCCCGGTGTTTCGCAGCAAACGCGATGCCGAACTGACCAAGAAGCTCTATAGGGCAGCACCGGTTCTGATATACGAAGCGAACGCTGAAGACAACAGCGCTAATGCAGGAGAATTACCTGCGGAAAACCCCCGGGTATCACATTCTCTCAGGGACTCTTCAACATGACCAGCGCAAGCCACCTATTCAAGGACGAAGAATCTCCCAATCACTTACCCCTATACGAGGCAAAGCTAATCCACCATTTTCGATCACCGCTGGGCCACTTACACAACCGACCCAAACACTGGCACCGTAGCCAGTCGGGATGTGACCCTGCAGGAAAAACAGGATGCGTCCTTCAGCATCACTCCCTCGGTACTGGGGTGCCCGCCTGAGAGGTCTGGCTGCGACTGGCGGACCCTGCGGACGAACTGATGCGCGCCCTCAAGGCAGACGATGGACACGCCACCGTACTTGCCGTCACCAAAGTGCTGTTTGGGCGCCACCTGACCGCTCTGCGCGAGAAGGCTCCTGGCACAGCAGCACTGGCCGCCCGGGAAAGCTTTTGTTGACCTGCACGCTTATGCCAAGGATATCGACCCCGAAGAGCTGGGAGTCAAACCGCTCAAGAAGAACGCAGGCGGCCGGCTGGACGAAGGTCTCCCCCTGCCCGTACAGCAACTGCTGCGCCTCGCCGATGAAGCCAGTAACCTTCCCATGCCACCCGCAGGGCTGAGCAGCGAAGAAAGCGCACAACGACTGGCGGAGCGCTGGCTGGAGGAAAGCTGCCCGAAATGGTTGATGGGGTGGCGGGATATCTGCCGGGCAACGGATGAACGGACGGTGATTGCTTCGGTTTTGCCGACGGTGGGTGTGGGTCACACCATGCCTCTGCTCACAACGGTTTGGGATGCCCGCCAAACATCCGCGCTTCTTGGCAACCTGTGCTCCCTTGTACTGGATTTCTGCGCGCGAGTGAAGATCGGCGGCACACACCTTACCTACAGCTATCTGAAGCAGTTTCCGGTCATCCCACCCGAACGCTACACTGAACCCGATCTTGATTTCATCACGCCCCGCATTCTTGAGCTGACCTATACCGCCAAGGACATGGCTCCTTGGGCCACGGCCCTTATCAGCGGATGGAAGCTGGACAATGGCAACTGGAAGCCAGCACCCGGAGCCCATCCGCCGATCCCCTTGGTTCCCTTCCCTTTCGACCAGGAACGACGCGCTGTACTGCGCGCCGAACTCGACGCATACTACGCCCGCCTCTATGGTCTGGACCGCGACGAGCTGCGCTACATCCTGGACCCGGAAGACGTGATGGGCAAGGACTATCCCAGCGAAACCTTCCGCGTACTGAAAGACAGGGAAATCCGGGAGTATGGGGAATACCGCACCCAAAGGCTGGTGCTGGAGGCCTGGGACAGACAGCATACCTGACAGACGCATCACCATGAACGAAACCCTGATTGCCCACGTAGCCACGAACAACGGGTTCGACATGGCCACCCCGGCAGGAAACGGGAGCATCACGCTGACCACGGCACGACATGAAACCCGGGCCGTCATAAGCCCGTGGCTTACGGGGATAGGGGTCATCATTCAGTCGCCATACCCCAACCTGGTGGCAGAACTTGCCCGCAGCGTACCTCCCTGGCCATCCAGAAACGACCAGTTCCATCTGGCAGATCTGGAGCAACTGGCGGCATTTTTTACGAAGAACGACCCAGCTCTCAATGGCATTCCGTAAACAGCAGGGGAGCGGCCATGCACATTGGCCATTCTTCAACTTCCGATGCCATCCCGGCCCCCCAACCAGAAGCGCCCCCAGACATTAACAGCCAATCACCCACGCTTTCCGCAGAAACGGAGATCGAGCGCATCCGTCGGGAACGAATTGGCCAGAACATCTATCGCAAAGCACTCATGGAATACTGGCGAGGCGCCTGCGCTGTCACTGGAATCACGCTGCCCGAGGTACTGCGCGCCAGTCATGCCAAGCCTTGGGCGGAATGCACCCGCGACGCGGAGCGACTGGATGTATTCAATGGTTTTCTGCTGGTGGCCAATCTCGATGCCCTGTTCGACCGTTTTCTGGTCAGCTTTGATGATCAAGGCAAGCTGATGGTCAGTCCACGATTGTCTGCCGTAGAAATGCAAAAACTTGGACTGACCCAGGGCATGAAGCTGCGCTGGGTAGAAAAACAACACCTTCCATACCTTCACTGGCATCGCAATCAGTTTATACTGGCAACAAGTAATCACGATGTGGCGCCATAATTCGCCAACACACTCGATATGATTTTACACCAAGGCCTGGAAAAGCTATCAGGAACAGCTTGACCTACTCGTATCCAGAGGTTTGCTTGTGACTGACCCCAACCTTGCCTTGCAGCATCTGGAGAGAATTGGTTATTACCGGCTGAGTGGGTACTGGTATGCATTCCGTGAAAGAAGTGCTGTGGCGTGCCCACTCGACAACAACCTCAGGAAACCCAGTAAGGTCACTGAAACACGTATTACCCTGGACAGCTTCATCCCTGGGGCATCCTTTCATGATGCGGTTGCCCTGTACATCTTTGACAAGAAGCTCCGAATGCTGGTGATGGACGCGATGGAGCGCATTGAGATTGCACTGCGTGTCGATATTTCCCATACGCTCGGCAAGCTTGATCCGTTTGCGTACCTGAAGCCAGAGCTGCTTCACGAAGACTTCAGCATCAAGCTCGACAGTACCCGAGGAGTTACCGAGCACCATACCTGGCTGGGCAAGCATGCCCAACTGATTAGCCGCTCAAAAGAACATTTCATCGACCACAACAAAGAAAGGTATGGCCTGCCGATCGCCATATGGGTTGCCTGCGAAGTATGGGACTTCGGTACGCTGTCCAAGCTTTTTGGCGGCATGCGTGAACGTGACCAGGACGCCATTGCACAAAAATACGGCATCGGCAATGGGCGAGTATTCGCAAGCTGGCTCAGGAGCCTCAACCATTTGCGCAACATCTGTGCCCACCATGGGCGCCTGTGGAATCGCAATATCAGTGACCAGCCCAAAGCTTCCCAATACAAGGGGCTCTGCTGGACCAAAAGCTCACCTGTCAACGTCAACCGGTGGAGAAGGCCACACCAAGCAGCACCTCGGCAATCCTCCGTGGGTCAAGCACTTCGAATCGGACACACACGCCAGGGCACGTTGCTATGTTTTGTTAATTATTGTCAAGCACTTGTTGGCAACGATCTGTCCCAACTCCAGCTGGCCAGACCGCATGAAAGCGCATCTGGACGCCTTCCCTCCACTGGATCACGTCGGGCTGAACCTAAGAGGCATGGTGCACTGACGACTGGCAGGCCATTTGGGATGGGCTAAAAAGAACCCCTCAGCGTGAACAGTACAACCTAGTTCACGAGAGGGCTGCTGAGGAAGGTTAGCCTACTTGCCCCCAAGTCAATGCTAACGTTCCTGCCCATCCCCTGCATTCCCCGTAGGTATCGGGTACGCAACGCCCCTGAATCCATAGTCCCTGCCCTTATGAACTCGGCCCCGATGCTTCTTCTGCCCACCGGCCTCCTCTGACCACATCACCTTATGAAGATGAGCACCCGCGAGCTGGAAACCCTGATCCTGCGCCAGAACTGTGCAGCCCTGCGCTGGGACAACGAACCCATCGATCAGCCCCTGAGTACGCTGAACGAGGCACGCATTCGCCAGTTCGTGCAGACGGCGGGGCTTTCCTAGGACAACATCACCAACACGCTGGACAAACTGGGCCTGCTGCGCGACGGCCGTCCCGTCAACGCCGCCCGGCTGTTCTTTGCCGATGAACCCATCGAGCTTCGCTGTGCCGTGCCCGCCACCCAGACCAGCGCAACCATTCTCGACCGCCACGACTTCCACGGCACGCTGCTGGAACTGATCAATGAGGCCCAGAAGTTCGTCCTGAAGAACATCCACATCGGCATGCGACTGGATGGCATGCGCCGGGTCGATGTCCCTGAAATTGCCGTCCCGGCACTGCGGGAAGCCATCATCAACGCCTTCTGCCACCGCGACTGGCGCGACCCGGACTATGTACAGGTCGCCGTTTATCGTGACCGGGTCGAGATCCGCAACCCCGGCGAACTGTACGAGAACCTGACGCTGGAAGAACTCCGTCGGGGCGGCGTATCACGCCGGCGCAACCCGCTGATTGCCGACCCGCTGCGCCGTATCCATCTGGTGGAAGCTCAGGGCCGTGGCGTGCCGCTGATCCCTGCAAACGCTCCCGATGTCACTTTCCGGGAGGTGGCTGGGCTTTTCATCGCCAGCTTTGCACGGCCGTCGGCCCGGCATGCCGGGGCAGAAAGCGCCCCCTTGAAAACTACCCCGAAAACTGCACCAGAACAGCAGGTCCGGCGGCGCCAGAAGACGGGAGAAACCCTGCTTCAGATACTTCGGCAACAGCCACACCTGAGTACAAGCGAGCTGGCCCAGATGACCGGATTGAGCCAGGATGGCATCAGTACAACATCAACCAGCTCAAACGCACCGGCAAGCTGGTTCGCCATGGCCCTGCCAAAGGCGGCTACTGGGAAGTCACGGACAAATCTGGCGACGAGTAGCCCTTGGCCTCGCCCTTTACTACGGTGTCTCATGGAAGCAGAGGCTAGTAAAGGGATTACGGCCAACTTGTTGATTTATATGTTTTCTTTACCCTGAATCCAGTCAGGCTTCAGTAAAGCCCCCCACGGAGCGCCTCCGCGCCCCCTTGCGGGAGACGCCAGACAGCACCGACGTGCCAGCGGCCAGGCACATCTGGAACAGCCAAAAAGAACCCCTCAGCGTCCGCTTCACGAGCAGGCGGACGGGAGGGGCCGTGTTGAAGGGATTATAGGTCATCTTCAGCATCATCGGCAGCCTGTCACTTTTCGTAAAATCTCCTCCATTCATACCGCTGGAGGGGAGAACCACGTGAACGCACAGGAACGCATCATCCGTTACTGGCATGCCGTCGAGCTGCTGCAACCGTCCCAGCTCAAGAAGCCCGAGGACAGTGCCGGCCGTTCACCAAAGGACGAATTCGTCCATGATATTCAATCCAGTAACGAGCCATTCCCCTGGGAACCGGGCAGCGAGGCCAGCCGGCAGCCTTTGCCCCTTGATGAGATAGACAAACGTACCGGAAAGCCCAAAGTCTACACATGGTTCCACACGCCTCTACGTTCAGATCTTCCCGACAAAGACCATCACCGATGCACTGGACAGGGCATTCGGCGCCGACCAAGGCTATCGCGACCCCGCAGAACGGGAATATTCAGCGCTGTATGCCGCCGAATTCACCCATGACGGCCAGCTCGTCCCGGGCAGCTTCACCCTGTCCAGCGAAGCCTGGTTCCTCGGACGACTGACCAGTGGCAGTGACTGGTCGAAGGATTTCAACCAGGACCAGACTTCATCAGGCAGCAGGCCGAAGCCCGCCTGACTGGGTCGGTCAACCGGCAAGCCCCTGGACGAACTCACGACATTCGTCATCCAGCAGTGTGGGCTGCAGACTGTGTTGTCCAACCCGGAAAAAGCCGTGCTGCGCTCCTGTAGCCGGCCCGTTGAAGTCAAGGGACAACAGCACGACACAATCAGCGACACAGCAGTCGGGGTCATCCCTGCAAAGGCAGCCCCCACATCCAGGCCCTCTGCCCACGTTGTTGCAGACACGTCCAAAGGGGGAGGCACGGCGACGGGAGAATCTATAACACGCCCCCAACCCCGCCAAAAGCGATCTCCCTCAACAGCTTTTCTGCTGGACGATCTGATCCAGTTGTAGAAGCAGTTGCCACCGGCAATACCAGCAAGGCTCTGTCACAATATCTGGATCCGAACGCGAGCATCACCCGCCACACCATCGGCAGCGCGGAACTGGAAAGCGCCATTGTCGACCATCTCCTTCCCCACAAGCACCCCACCGGCTGCTGGCCTGCCGAGGAGCATCGCGGACTGGTGCACGCGCAGCAACTGGCCATCAATTTCATTCTGGAGCAGCTGGGGGAAGGAGCCGGTATTCTGGGTATCAATGGCCCCCTGTGAACCGGCAAGACTACCCTTACCGAGGGATCTGGTGCGCCATCGTCACGCAGCGAGCCGATGCCCCGCGCAACTCCCCGCGCGCCCTCGGATGCATTCCAGAAAAACGCGAAAGAAACCGGCAATGCCAGTGGCAAGAAACAAAACGCCCACCCCCTGCAGCCTGACCTGTTCGGTTACGAGATCATCGTTGCCTCCTCCAACAATGGCGCTGTCGAGAACATCACCCGGGAGCTTCCACAACGCAGCAAGATCGATGGCAGCTGGCCGCTGAAGCCGATTATTTCGGCGAACTGGGAACACTGACCTCCGGCGCCCCTCATGGCCCTTTGATCTCTGCCGCGCTGGGCAGCAAGTCACGACGAAGCAAGTTCATCGATCACTATTTCTCTGGCAACCGCACCCGTGGAAGAGCTGGTAGCGATCACCGGGAAACTGCAATATCCGCATGGGCTGCAAGGCTGGCTGAGTGGGCACGCAAACCAGTACAAATCCATGTCCAATGCGTCGGCAAATCGGCAACAGCGCTGGCAGCAGGCAGTGGAATCCTACAACGAAGCCAAGGCAGCCGAATCGTCCATCCGCCACAGTGTGGATGCATTTCTCACGAAAATCCAGCATATCCAGTCACAGCGCAACCAGCTTCCTGTGCTGCTCTCGACGCTGCAGACACTGGAAAACAGCCTCCCTGACCCCATTGCCGTATTGGAGAGGGATGCCGACTCCGGTCTGCTTGCTGCTCAAAGCCGGCAAAAAGCATGTGCGGCGGAGGTACTGCAGCACCAGACACGCAAGCCCGGCCTCTGGCAGAACCTCGCCACACTCTGGAGCGCCAGCCGCGCGTGGCAAGCCAACCAGGCATCTCTGCAGGCCACCCAGCTCAGGGCCGAACAGGCCGTGGCACAATGGCAGCTCCTTCAGCACCATCAGAACCAGACAGCCACCGATGTGCAGAACGCCATCCAGGATGCCACCAGGCTGCAGGCCCAGCATATCGTCTCGTGGCTGCAGACGGGACATACCACCGGAGACCGGCAGAATGAACTGCACGAGCCCTGGCCCCTACCCCACTGGCGACAGGCCCGTGCTCGTGTCTTCCTGGAGGCGCTGCGGCTGCACCAGACCTTCCTGGCGCTCGAAGCCACACGTATCCGTGCCAACCTCGATCTGGCCAATGCCCTGATCCAGGCCAGTCCTTCAGCGGCTATTCCCGAGACGCCATCCGCTCCGCCTCGGCATCCCTGTTCATGGTGGTACCGGTACTCAGCAGCACCTTTGCCTCCTTCGACCGCTCCTTTGGATCGCTTGGTTGCGAGGAAATCGGCTGGCTATTGGTCGACGAAGCCGGACAGGCTACTCCACAGGCGGCCGTGGGTGCCCTCTGGCGCCCGCTCGTGCCGTGTTCGTGGGCGACCCACTGCAGCTCAAACCCATCATGACCGTATCAGATGCGGCACTGGAGCACATGCGTACCCACTTTGGGGTCGACAATCATTGGTTGCCCAACCGCCACTCAGCCCAGACACTGGCAGACCAGGCCACGCCATGGGGACGCACAACCGGCCCCTGATGACCACCTAGTCCCGGTGGGTCTGCCGCTGGTGGTACACCGTCGCTGCGACAGGCCAATGTTTGAGCTGGCCAACCGCATTGCCTACGACGGCAACATGGTCTACGGCACCATTGCCCCCAGACCGGATCGTGAAACGCCGGCCCACCTTCCCACCGGGTGGTTGCATGCCACGGGAACATCGCAGGGCAACTGCAGCGGAAGAGGGCAGAATGCTGCAGGCCCTGCTGGCGGCACTGCGCAGCGACGGTGTCGCACCCGGCGATATCGCCATCGTCACCCCGTTCCGCGGCGTCCTCAAGAAAATTCCCTGCTCGTCCGCTCCCCTATCGGGGCGAGGGCAAAACAGGAAAAATCAACTGCGGCACAATCCATACCATGCAAGGCAAGGAGGCTCCCGTGGTGATCATGGTACTGGGCGGCAACACCGCCTCTCCAGGCGCCCGCGACTGGGCTGTGTCGGAACCCAACCTGCTGAACGTAGCCGCCACCCGCGCCAAACGGCGTTTCTATGTGATTGGCGATCGCAACGACTGGCAGCGCCGTGCGCTCTTCTGCGATGTCATGGACCTTCTGCCGGCACTGGATCTCCACGCCGAAGATATCGGCGGAGCACTCCATCAGAAGGCGCTGGCCTCGCGGGACCGGGCACGTGCCACTGGACGGTACCGTTCTGCCGACGAAGTCCTCGATGGCCTCGTGCCCTGCGCGACGAGGAACGCACGCGCCGAACTGCGGCAAGAAAGGCATGAAATAACGCTTCGTTCACCTCACTTTGCGGGAAACTGGCGTGATCTGCCCATACCTGCAAGCACAGCAGACCCGCGCAATCAGGCACAATACCCCCACCACCAGCCCAGCCTCCAGCCCGGAGCCCATGCCATGAGCATCCCCGTCTTTCTGCAGCGGGTCATCCTGCAAAACTACAAAAGCATCGGTCACTGCGATGTCCGCCTCCATCCCCTGACCTGGCTGGTCGGCGGCAATGGTGCCGGCAAGAGCAACTTTCTGGACGCGCTCCAGCTGGTCAGCGATGCCCTCAACGGCTCACTGGACAATGCACTGAACGAGCGCGGCGGGATCAACGAAGTCCGGCGCCGCTCCCGCGGCCACCCCACCCACTTCGGCATCCGGCTGGAATTCCACCTGCCGGATGGCAGGGAGGGACACTTCGCATTCCGGATCGGCGCCCTGAAAACGGCGGATACGAAGTACAGAACGAGGAATGCATCATCGGGGGCATCGGCCGGGGGCCGGCCTACCAGGTCGAACGGGGAACCCTGAAGCACAGCAGCGAGCCCACCTTCCCCGCCATCACCTCAGACCGTCTGGCCCTGGTCGCTGTTTCCGGTACGGCCGCATTTCGTCCGGTGTTCGACGCACTGGCCTCCATGCGCTTCTACAACCTCAACCCCCGGTTGATGCGTGACCTGCAAACCCCACAGGACGGAAAGCTCCTCAAGGAAGAGGGCGAGAACATTGCCAGTGTCATAGGTCACCTGCAGCGTGTCGGTGATGGACAACTGGATGCCATCCAGGAGTATCTGCGCATTGCGGTGCCGATGATTCACGGTGTTCAGCGCAAGCAGATCAGCAGCAAGGAGACCCTGGAATTCCGGCAGGACGTAGGAGACAGCACGCCGTGGCGTTTCGAAGCCCAGAACATGTCCGATGGCACACTGCGCGCGCTCGGCGTGCTGACCGCCCTCTTCCAGGGCAACCGGGACTTCGCCCCCTCTCTGGTAGGTATTGAAGAGCCCGAGACCGCACTGCACCCAGCTGCCAGCGCGGCACTGCGTGAGGCGCTGACCCGTGCCTCCAGCAAAACCCAGATCATTGTGACCAGCCACAGCCCCGACCTACTGGACGACACCAGCATACCGGCCGACACCGTTCTTGCCGTGGTGGCCGACCAGGGCAACACACACATTGCCTCGCTGGATGAAGCCTCCCGGGACAGCATGCAGAAACACCTGTTTTCTGCCGGAGAACTGCTGCGGCTCGACCAGCTGCAGCCCGACCCGAATGAACTGGAACATCAGACAAGGCATCAGGCCTCCTTGTTCAATGAACTTCCTTCATGACGGCGGGGAGTCTCATTCATGAAAATCGCTGCCATTGTCGAAGGCCATGGCGAAGTCGCCTCACTGCCCATCCTGCTGCGCCGGATCGCCCAATGGCGCACACCCGCGCGATATTCCGAGGTGCTGCGCCCCATTCTCGTCAAGCGCAACCAGTTCCTCAACAGGGAACAGGAGTTCCACCGCTACCTGCAGCTGGCTGCCGGCAAGGCGGGAGATGAGGGATGCGTACTCATCCTGCTGGACGCAGACGATGACTGCCCTGCCCAACTCGGCACCACCATCCTGCATCGGGCGCAGGACTATATTCCGCACCGGCATGTCTCCGTCGTGCTGGCCAACCGGGAATACGAAGCCTGGTTCATCGCCGCCGCCGCATCCCTCGATGGCGAAAGGGGATTTGCGCTGCGGCCATCCGACCATGATGCCGACCCCGAGTCGCCGCGCAGTGCCAAAGACTGGATGGGAAGCAGAATGCCCGGGGATACGGGTGAAACAACCGAGCAGCCTGCATTCTCTGCACGTTTCGATCTGCAGCTGGCCCACGACCGCAGCCGCTCGTTCCGCAAACTGTGCAGCGAGTGGGACAGGATGGGACACTGATGTGCCGCCCGGCAACCCGGTCATCCATGAAACACGACCGGGCACCGCAGGACATGACACGCCCCCTGCTCCCCCCACGGACATGTAACCCTTCTGGCCATCCGCCACCCAGGTGAGGCAGACTATCATCAGGGAGTCTGGCATGGACATCTCCAGGGAAGACGCCCTGACGGGGGCAGCCCGCATGCGCGCCCCCAAGGAGACATCATGGCCGCCCACACCATAACCATCCGCCACTGCACCCTCTGCAACTGGATGCCCGCGCCGGCTGGATGGCGCAGGAACTGCTCTCCACCTTTGGCACCGATCTGGCCGGTGGCATCACGCTGATCCCCGACACCGGAGGCGTCTTCCAGATCCATTGCAACGGCGTGCCCATCTGGGACTGCAAGACCGACGGCGGCTTTCCCGATGCCAAGGTGCTGAAACAGCGGGTCCGTGACCAGATAGACCCAACCCGAAACCTGGGCCACATCGACCGGCACGCCGCCTCGCATCCGCCAGGCCGGTCACACCCGGCAAGTCCGCTGCCCCCGAACGGCCAGCCCGGTGCACCGGCCTTCGCCGACCGTGCCATCGAAGCCCCTGACCGTGGACGGTCACCCGGCAGGTTCCGCCCATGCCGGCAACACCCACATCAACGCCACCCACAACGGCACCTCCCGCAACGGCACCTCACACATCAACGCCTCTTGCAACGGCGCTTCACCGGCCGGCAGCTCCCATGCCAGCCAGGCACCTGTCAACTGGAGCGACACCAGCCACGCCCATACCAGCCACACCGATGCCGACCATACCTATGCCGGCAGCTCCCTCAATGGCAGCCGGAACAACCCGCCCTCACCGCCGGTAACTTCTGCCCGGCAGGACGCCGGAGACGTGATGAGAGCCCTGCAGGAGCTGCTCGAGAAGGAGCTTCGACAGAGGCCCTCGCCGGACGCCCCCCGATGAGGGCAAACCCCGAATCCGTGCACGGCCGGCGTTACCCTGCCTGGCACGGAGACCACCCCTGCAGATGGCGTCTTGCCGGCACACGGCCAGGCCACACGACCGAGGCTAGCACAGGAATGAACGGCCCCCGACACGCCCGGCCCCATGGCACATTCTAGAATCCCCATGATCACCCCCGCGCCCCGGTCCATGCCCTCCACACCCACTCGGGACACCATCGAGGTGCTGGCACGCCTGTCACGTGAGTTTCCCATCTTCACGACCGAACAGGTGCGTGCCTGCATCGCACGGAGCAACCCCGGGCTGAACGCCGAACAGCAGGGTGCCCTTCTGCGCCAGATGGTCAACAGTATGTTGCTGCAAACCGTGCCGCGCAGCGATGATCTGCAGCTCGATCCGCATGTCCTCACCTTCGTGCGTGGCCTGACCCGCGAGCACGAGCTGGGCCTGACCGCCGTCCTGCAGGCCCGTGTCGCCGCCATCCGCGATGCCACGGAAGCACTGGCCGAGGGCATCGTCCGGCACGACATCGACCGCGTGCGCTGGCCCGCCAGCCAGCTGGCCGAGCTGTTCCGGCAGATCGGCCTGCAGCTGGAGCAGGACCGGCATGCCATTCAGGAGCTGGCCGAAAATGCCCGCAGTGCCGACGCCCACATGCCGGCCAGCCAGCGCTACCAGCGCGTCCTGCAGGCGTACGACCAGTATGTCGAACCCATGAACAGCATGATGGACACGGGGCCGGAAGGCAGTTTCTACCAGCATCTGGAGGCCGCCGAGCGCACGCTGGACCAGGCGCTGGAGCAGTTCACCATCCAGGGCAGCCTGTATTCGCACCGGCTGCAGTTGCGGCAGGTGTCCTATCAGGCCAAGGAGCTGCGCCGGTTCGGGCGGATCGTGGCACAGCAGTGCGCAGACATCCTGCTGCCGCTGCGCGAGGAGGCGCTGCAGCACAACGCACTCACCAGTGCCATCGCCTCCCTGCTGCAATCGGTACGCAAGAAGGGGCTGCACCGCGCTTTTCCTCGTCCGGCCAGAGACAGCCGCTTGCCGGTCTGGCGCACGGCCGCGGCCTGAAAATCCGTGCCGGAGACGAAGTGCGCGACATCATGGCGGCAGCCCGGCACTACCGGCCGCAGGCGGTTGCCTTTCCGCAGGACCTGCCTGCTTCCGAAACGGTACCCCTGCCCGACGTGGTGGACGAGGCCGCGCTGCGCAGCCATCTGGCCGCCAGCCTGCCCGTGACGGACCTGCTGGCTCTGGCTGAAGGCCAGCTACGGCCACCTGCAGGATGCCACGCTGATGCGGCTGTTTTCACGACCCTGCAGCATGGTGACGTGCCCTGGCAGACCACGCCAGCCAGCACCACCCGGCAGCTCGACCTGCATGCCATCCGTGTGCTGCATCACCCCCATGAAGCCGTGGCCATTGCGCCATCATCGAAACCATGAACGGATCCGCATCTTCTCCCCGGCCTCCGCGCTGGGGCCACTCGCCCTCGCTGGACGCGCTGTTCCGGCTCTTTCTGGCGGGCCGGCACCTGAACCGCGTGGCCGATCCGGCGCTGGGCCGAGCTGGAAAGGCACGAGGCCGATTACACGCTGCTGTTCTCGTCGCTGGGCTACACGCTGCGCGTGGATCACCGGGGATTTGCGTGGTTCCACACGCCGTCGGCCAGTGCCCCCATCAACCGGATCAGCCGGCAGCTGGCCCTGCTGTTCATGGTCATTTTCGATACGCAGGCCAATGCAGGCAGACACTGCAGCGGTTTGCCGACTGGCTGGTCACGCGCGAGCTGCTGGCCGAGACGCACAAGCAGCATCAGGACATGCTGGAGGCCGAGGGGCTGGACACCGAAGGGCTGCGGGAACTCTTCGACCGGGCCGCTGGTCTGGGTTTTGCGCAGCGTGATGGCGCCGGCTGGCGGCTGCTGCCGGCGGTGTATCGCTACCTGGACCATTTTCAGGCGCTGGCCGCCGACGAACGCGACACCACAGACGCCGGGTTCGGTCCGTCCAGCAACGCCCCTGATACCGACACCGGAGAGGCTCCCCGATGCAATACGGTTTCCAGCGTCTGGTGCTGCTCAACAGTGCCGGCTATTCCCGCGCCGAGCTGCCGCTCGATGGTTCCGTGTCGCTGGTGGCACCCAACAACACGGGCAAGACCAGCCTCATCAATGCGCTGCAGTATCTGCTGATCATCGACCGGCGGGTGATGAATTTCGGCGCACACGATGCCGACAAGAGCCGGCGTTTCTATTTCCCGCACAACAGCGCCTACATCCTGCTGGAGGTCACGCTGCCCGAAACCGGCACCGTGGTGCTCGGCTGCGTGGGCAAGGGCGTGAGTTTCGATTACGAGTATTTTGCCTATGCGGGGCCGCTGAATGTGGACGAATACCGGCCGCCCGGTGGCGAACTGGTGGCCCAGCCGCAGCTGGCGGCCCATCTGGCCACGCACGAGCGGCGGGTATTCAGCTATTCGGGCAGCGAATTTGCCGACATGATCTACGGCGGTCGCAACCGCAAGGCCACCAGCCAGCTGGACCTGTGCGTGTTCCGGCTGGAACATGCCAGTGATGCAACCAGCTTCCAGCGGGTGCTGACGCACACACTGAAGCTCGACCGTCTCACCTCGGCCGATGTCAAGAAAAACCTGCTGCAGATATTCCGGCGCGATCTGCCCGATGCGGGCATCGATTTCAAGGCCGAGTGGGACCGTGCCTTTGCCGACCTGAATGGCGAATGGAGCCAGTATCGTGCGGCCGTTGCCCAGAAAGCGTTGCTGGAAACACTGGAACAGAAACACGAGGCGCGACTGAATTGCGCGGCCGGCTGCTGTGCATGAAGCCGCTGATCGACGACGCCCTCGCCCACTGGCAGCAGCATTACGACACGCCACCGTGCACTGACACGGGAGCTGGGCCAGCACGACACCGAGATGAAACGCCTGCGGGACGAGGACATCCAGCTGGCCCGCCGGCAGAGCCTGGCCGAACAGGAAGAAAAGCAGCTGCGCCAGCAGACCGACCAGCTGCAGGCGCTGCAGCGCCGCTTTGCCCTCATTCCGGAACGGCAGCTGCTGGACCAGCAGCGCGCCGCGCTGCAGCAGGACATCGATGCCATCGTCGTGCGCATCGGTCAGGCGCAAAGCCGCGAGCCGGCCGCCATAGAGCGCGAAATCCAGCGCCTGCAACGGGAACTGGCCCAGCTGGAACAGGAAATCCGCACGCAGGGCAACAACCTCTACCAGCAGCTGGCCAGCCAGCTCGCGCCGGAACAGCTGACCGTCCTCAACAGGACACTGGCCCGCTCCGTGCTCACCCTGGGCGCAGATGATTTCACGCTGGATGCAGCGGCGCTGGCTGCAGCACTGGCCTCGCAGCCCTCCGGCCTGCCGGGGCTGACACTCAATCTGGACGCACTGACGGCCCAGCACTGAACAGCGCAGCTCGCCGAACTCACCACCCTGCAGCAGGAATTGCAGGCACAGCTGAAAACAGCTGCACGAACAGCTCGACACGGCCCGCACGCTGGAAACGGTCAAAGCCCAGCGTCAGGCCCTGGATGCGCAGCTGAAGCAGCTCGATGAGGACATCCGCGCCTGGGCCGAGATGCAGACCCTGCAGACCGCCGAACCGGCACGCCAGCAGCGGCTGACGGAGCTGCAGCAGGATCTGCACACGCTGCAGGAACAGCACCGGCGCATCGAGCAGCGCCGCAACCAGCGGCAGGATCACCAGCCGCCCTTCACCGGCTGCCCGAACTGCCCCATCACCCCCGGGCTGGCCCAGCCGGACCTCGCCATGGACCAGCTGGCCGACCACCTGCAGCACTATCTGGCCGACTGCCGGCAGCTACCGGAACTGGACGAGCAGATTCGCCGGCTGCTCATCGACCTGAACACCGGCGGTCTGACCAAATACCACCTGAGCGAAAATCCGGAAACGGAAGTGAGCCGCCTCATCACTTTTGCGCATCACCTGCCGCAGGAATTCGAGGCCCTGGAAAAAGAAATCCCGCTCGGCCGTGGTCACGTGGCGGCCAGCCTGCGCGAACTGCGCGATGGGCTCAATGCCTTCAAAGGCCGGATGCGCGAATTCAACCGCAAGATCGGTGGCCGCCGCCTGTCCGACCTGAGCGTGTTCAAAATCGAGCCCGAAGACAACACCCCGCTGGTCGAGGCCATCGAACTGCTGATCAGCACCGCGGCCACGGTGGACAGCGGCGAAACCTTCGATCTGTTCAACCAGCAGAGCGTGCTGGATGACGACCAACTCGACCGCGCCAAGACCCTGCTGATCGAAGAAGGCAACGCCCGCCAGGGGCTGCGTGTGGCCGACCTGTTCGAGCTGCGTTTCTGGGTGGGCAAGGAGGGGCAGACGGCCGAAGCCTTCAATGATCTGGACAGCGCCGCCTCCAACGGCACCGTGCTGATGGCCAAGCTCATCACTGGCCTGGCCATGCTGCATCTGATGCAGGACCAGCGCCGTCCCATTCAGGGCATCTGCTATCTGGACGAGGCACTGGCACTGGATGCCCGCAACCAGCGCAGCCTGATCGACACGGCCGCCGATTTCGGCTTTTCGCTGATCTTTGCCTCACCGGCGCCACTCGTCACCGCCTGCTACATCGTGCCCATCCAACATCACGACGGGCACAACCAGATCAGCCGCCTGAACTGGCAGATCATCGAGCCGCTGGAAGAAGCATGAGCAAACACGAAAACGCATTGCGAACCGCCCTGCTCCGACTCAACGGCCAGAATCCACTGCCCGTCAGCGCATTCACCCCAGCCCAGCGCCGGGCACTGGAACGGTTCGGCCAGCAGACGGGCGCCGTGCAGTTTTCTGGCCCGGGGCAGCGGCGGCAGTTACCGCATCAGCAACCCCGCCGTCTTCGCACTGCATCTGCGCACCCTGTCACCAGAGGCCTTTGTCAGCCCCTCGTCAGGCGTCCCAAGACGAAGAACCCGCCTCCCATGATGCAGAACCAGCTTCCCATGGGGCTGATCTCCTTCCCGTGCCCACAACATCGGCCACCGCCGCGACAGCAAGGCCGGCCGGCATGCACACGACGCTGGCTATGTCCTGCTGAAGGCAGCCTTCCCCCGTCGGAACAGCGTCATGCCTCCTTCTTCGGGGCAACCGGAAAGTGGTTCTGACTCACCCGGGGGTGCCAGCCACATCGCCATGACGGTGCCGGACAGCGTCCCAGCCGGACAGGGCACATCGAGCGCCCCCTCGACTGGCATGCCCCACCAGAAACCTGCACCTGCCCCTGGCAGCACACACCCGCGACTTCGGGGCAGCCTGCCTGCGCATCACCCCGGACGACGACTGGCATACCGACGCCCCCCTCTGGCTCATCGAGAACCAGGCGCTCTTCGACCGCACCGACTGGCTGCCCCCGGGGCCTGCCGTCACGCTGCTCTACTACAACGGCCAGCTCTCCGACCCTGCTGGTCCGCTGGCTGGCAGCACGCCCACGGGGCAGCCGGCTGATCCACTTCCCCGACTACGATGGCATCGGGCTGGCCAACTTTGCCCGCCTGCACGCGCAGCTGGGCGATGCCTGCCACTTCTGGCTGATGCCCGGCTGGGCAGACAGCCTGCAGCGCTATGGCAGCCATGCACCGTGGCTCAGGACGCTGGACCCATTTCTGCGTGTCCGGCCTCGACCTGCCCGGGCTATCTGGCCCCCTGCTCACGCAGATGGAGCTGAATGGCCTCGCTCTCGAGCAGGAGGTTGTGTGGCTGACGGCATGACCATGAAAGACACCTCACCCCAACCCCGCCCGCCGGCTATGCCGACTGGCTGGCCAGCCTGAAGACCCGCATCCACCACGCCCGGCAGCGCGCCGCGCTGGCCGTCAATCAGGAGCTGATCGGCCTGTACTGGCAGATCGGCCGGGACATCCTGCAACGCCGTGCCGAGTAGGGTGGGGCACGAAGGTCATCGACCGGCTGTCACGGGATCTGCGCATGGCCTTCCCGGAGATGAAGGGGTTTTCGCCGCGCAATCTCAAGCACATGCGTGCATTTGCCGAGTCGTGGCCGAGCTCGAATTTGTGCAGCAGCTTGCTGCACACCGTTCTGGGACACAACCGTGTCATGCTGGACAAGCTCGATACCCCACGTTCCCGCCGATGGTACGCCTCGAAAGCCATCGAACAGCTCGAACGGGAACTGGGCACGTCCGGGGAGGGCGACACCAGAGCATGACCCCGCCCGCCCCTCCCGCCAACCGCCCCGCCCTTCGGCACGACATCCCCGGCCCGGTGACGCACCATGGCGCCGGGCCCGTCAACACTTCTGTCTGCACCGCCCCGGAGACTCCGCCATGGGCACCACGCCGCAGCCCGATTCCCCGTCCACCGCGCCCCCTGCCGGAGACCGTCCGCCTGCCCACGCGCCCGCTGGCCCGCATGGCCGGCCTTGGCCTGACGACACTGGCCCGCGCCCCTGACGGGCGTGCGCAGCCTCTGGACGGGCTGTGCGCCTGAGCCGCGCCGGCGCGTCTACTTTGCCAACCACACCAGTCACACCGACTTCCTGCTGCTGTGGGCCTCACTGCCGCCAGCGCTCGGGCCGTCACCCGCCCCTGTGGCCGGCGCCGATTACTGGCTGGCCTCCCGCTGCGCCGCTTCATCATTAATGATGTGTTCAACGGCGTGCTGGTGAGCGCAAATCGCACGCCACCCAGTACGACAAGCTGCCGCCCAGTCCGCAGGCCATCAGCCATCAGGACGAACCCGCTACGGCTTCCCCAGCCGCAGACCCCACGCCCAGCCCCCGAACATGCAGCACGGCCCTGCAGCCGCTTCACGACGCACTCGCGCAGGGCCATTCGCTGATCATCTTTCCCGAAGGCACGCGCAATCTGGGCGATGAGCTGCTGCCGTTCAAGTCCGGCATCTACCACCGCCCGGGAGTGGCCCCAGGTGGAGTTCGTGCCGGTCTGGCTGGAGAACCTGCATCGGGTCATGCCCAAGGGGCATGTCATTCGCCGCTGCTGCTCTGCACGGTCAACTTCGGCGCACCCGTGCCGCTGCAGGCCGATGATGTCATGGACTCCAAGACGATCTACCTGCAACGCTGCCGTGACGAGCTGCAGGCCCTCAAACCCGTTCGAGATTGAATCATGAGCAACCATACCCTGATGCTCAATGGCCTCATCCTGGGCATGCTGCTTGTCGCCTCACTCATCGGCTTCGTGCTGAAGTGGCGAGTGGGGTTCAGCACGCCCCATGGGGTCATCGACAACCTCAATGCCCGCATCAAGGCCTGGTGGGTCATGGCCATCGTCATGGGCGGATCGCTCGCCATCGGCCATGGTGCGGTCATCCTGCTGTTCCCCGGGTATTTCCTTCTTTGCGCTGCGCGAGTTCCTCACGCTGGCCCCCACGCGCACCGCCGACCATTACGCGCTGTTGGCGGCGTTCTATCTCATCCTGCCGCTGCAGTATTACTTCATCAGTGTGGGCTGGTACGGGCTCTTCTCGGTCTTCATTCCGGTCTACGGCTTCCTGCTGCTCCCCATTCTGGCCACGCTGGGCAACGACACCCAGCAGTTCCTCACCCGCGCCTCATCGGTGCAGTGGGGCCTGATGATCGCCGTCTACTGCATCTCGTGCATTCCGGCGCTGATGGTGCTGGACATCCCCGGCTATCAGAACAACAACCTGCTGCTCATCAACTGGCTCATTCTGGTCGTGCAGAGTTCCGACGTGCTGCAATACGTCTGCGGCAAGCTCTTCGGCAAGCACAAGATTGCGCCGGTGCTCTCGCCCTCCAAGACGGTTGAAGGCTTCGTGGGCGGCGTGCTGCTGGCTTCGCTGCTGGGTGCCGCGCTCTTCTGGATCACGCCCTTTGCCTGGTGGCAGGCCGCACTCATCGCCATCCTCGTCAACCTCATGGGCTTTGCAGGTGGCCTCGTGATGTCCGCCATCAAGCGTGACCGCGGTGTGAAGGACTGGGGCGCCATGATCGAAGGCCACGGCGGCATGCTCGACCGCCTGGATTCGCTGTGCTTTTCCGCGCCCATCTTCTTCCACGTGGTGCGCTATTTCTGGGTGTGAAGCGGGTCAACCCCAATGCCGGCTCCAGCACCCGCATCAACGAGCCCGGCCGCGCCGCCTGGGTACGCCTCGACCTGAAGTGGTGAGGGGCCCCTGCGCCCCTCAGCGTCAGCCCAGGGCCCCGCTGCGCAGCAAGGCCAGCGCGGGCCCTTCGGCCAGGTGCTCGTACAGGATCACCGTCCCGATCACGATCAGCACGATGCCGCCCAGCATCTCGGCGCGCTGGCCCACCAGCGTGCCCAGCAGCCGGCCCAGCATCACGCCGAGCGTCACCATCATCGTGGTGCACAGGCCGATCACCAGCGCCACCTGGCCGATGGGCACGTCCACGAAGGCCAGCGTCACGCCCACCGCCATCGCATCGATGCTGGTGGCCACGCTGGTCAGCACCATCGACAGCAGGCCGGCCGACAACAGACGTCCCGTCCGCAGGGCACTGCCATCCGCGCCCAGCTGCACCCCCGCATCGTACGGTGCATCGGCCTGATCACCGCACTCAGGCTCCAAAGGCTGGAACGACTTCCAGACCATGTGAATGCCCAGCCCTGCCAGCAGCACAAAAGCCACCCAGTGGTCGATGCTGGCCACGAAGCGCGAGGCCGCTGAGCCCAGCAGCCAACCCAGCAGCGGCGTGGTGGCCTCCACCACGCCAAAGAGGATACCGATGCCCAGTGCCTGAGACAGGCGGGGTCGGGACATGCACGCGCCTCTGGCCAGCGCCGCCGCAAAAGCGTCGGTGGACATGGCCATGCCAAGCGCAACAATGGAAAGGGCACTCATGGGGAAGGGATTACCTGCGCCGGCACGACACAACACGCCGCGCATCCGACCGATGCCTGCACGGCGTGTCGCTCGTCGGTCTCGCCAGGCCCGGTCCAGGTGGACCGGCTGCCGGAAAGTGCGGAACGGGCTGCCAAAACGCCACGCATGGCGTCAGCGCCTCTGTCCGGAAACATCCCGGGCCGCTTCCGCCACAGCGTCGATGCAATGACGTGCCTTGTAAAACACGTCCTATATGCCGACAGCCGAGTCTGTTGACGGAAGCACTTCCATTGCGGAAGCAGGCTACTCCCCAAAGAGGAACGGGGGCATATTAACCCATAAGCACGCCCGTTTCACCATTCTTTCAGAGAAGCGTCAAGAATCAATGACTTGGCAGTTTCCAAATACCCATATCGCATTGAATAACAATAATCAATCTTATTAACTAACGCTACCGATCAGTAATGCCGCCGTGCAAAATGCCAGCGACTGCTCGATATTTGCAAAATGCAAATCATTCCCTCTTGCAAGAATCTCCACGCACACCACCCGGTCCGGCACCCAGCGACGGATCGCCGCCGCCATGGTGGCATGATCGACCGCCTCCGGAACATGTCCCGGAGGCACTCCTGGCTGCACTCCCGGCTGCCGCGCGCCGGCAGGCTGCCCCAGCGGCACCAGGTCCTTCTCGCTGGCATGGATGTGCCACACCCAGGCCGCGCCCTCGGCCAGCAGCGCCTCGATGTCCTCGCCATTGAGCTGCACCACCGCCGTGTCCAGCACGATGCCCACGGACGGATGGTTCAGCGCCCGGGCCATGTGCAGGCTGGACGCCGTGTCCGTCATGAAGTTCGCGCCATAGTGCGGATGCACGCCCTCCAGGCAGATCGTCACGCCTGCATCGGCCGCCACCTCCGCCAGACGCCCGAAGAACTCCAGCGCCCGCGTCCACGCCTCGGCATCGGTCAGCCCCGCCCGGTTGCGATTGGCCGGCGACCCGAACACCAGCCGCGTTGCCCCCAGCCGGGCCCCCCACCCGGCACACCGCCGCCAGATACGCCAGCATCCGCTGTTGAACATCCGGCGGGCCGAACAGGTTCAGCCCCCTGCGTGCCATACAGCAGCGACTGCATGCCCGTGACCTCGATGCCCTGATCCGACCACCAGTCGCGCACCCAGCGCACCTCGGCCTCACGCACCGCCGACACATCCGCAAAATACTTGCTGGGCGCCACATCAATGGCATCCACCCCCAGCCGCGCCAGCAGCCCGGCCACCGCCTCGTCCTGAGACGGATCCCACGCCAGATTGGTCAGTCCCAGCCTCATTCCCTTCTCTCAACGCCGGCGCAGCTTCGGGTCCAGCAGATCCCGCAGCCCGTCCCCCAGCAGGTTCAGCCCCAGCACCGCCAGCATGATGGCCAGCCCCGGCCACAACGCCTGAAGCGGCGCTCGAACAGCACCGACTGCGCATCAGCCAGCATCCGCCCCCAGGAAGGCTGCGGCGGCTGCACCCCGAAGCCCAGGAACGACAGCGCCGCCTCCGCCAGGATCGCCACCGCAAAGCGCACCGTTGCCTGCACCAGCAAGAGCGGAAGGATGTTGGGCAGCACGTGCCGCCACGTGATCTGCCATGGCCCCAGCCCACAGGCCCGTGCCGCCATTGCATACTCGCGCGACCACACGCCGGCGGCGGCCGCGCGCGTGATGCGCACGAAGGACGGAATGTTGTAGATGCCTACCGCCACGATGGCATTGCCCAGCCCGGCCCCGAACACCGCCGTCAGCATGATCGCCGTCAGGATCGCCGGAAACGCCAGCATGAAATCCGCCGTGCGCATGATCAGCCCCTGCACGCGCCCCGGCCCCGCCGCGGCCAGAAGCCCCAGCAGCAGCCCCTGCCCCTCAGCCCGATGCCCACCGCAATCACCCCTGGCCAGCAGCGACGCCTGCGCGCCGAGCAGCAGCAGCGAAGCCACATCACGCCCGGAAGGCATCCGTGCCCAGCCAGTGCGCTGCCGAAGACGACTCCAGCACCGCCTCCATGTCCAGATCTTCCGGCCCATAAGGTGTCCAGAACGCCGACACCCCCGCCATCAGCACCAGCGCCAGCACTAGCAGCGCACCGACCACAAAGCCCGGATGCCGCAGCGCCCGCCGCCAGAAACCGGCCGCCCTCGCCTCCGCGACAAGATGCCCGTGCTGCGGCATGTCTTCCCTCTGCCGCGCATCACGGTCCTTTGACATGAGCCCTGCGGCGGACTCCGTCACATGCCCCTGCCCCGCCATCCCGGCGGGGCACACTGGTCTGCAGATCCTCGTTCACCGGCACCATCCGCCCGCGCGCTCAGCGCACACGTGCCCGCAGGCGCGGATCGATCCACGCCGCCAGCACATCGACCAGAAATTGATCACCACCACCATCGCCACCAGCAGCAGCACCCCATTGCGCACCACCGGCAGGTCACGGTTGGCAATGCTCTGGAACAGCAAACGCCCCAGCCCCGGCAGCGAAAAACACGTTCTCGATCACCACCGCGCCCCCCAGCAGCTCCGCAAACTGCATCCCCGCCACCGTCAGCACCGGAATGGAGGCATTGCGAAACACGTGCCCCACAGCACCCTGACGCATCGACAGCCCCTTGGCACGCGCCGTCCGCACGAAGGGCTCACCCTGCACCTCCAGCATCGACGTGCGCACAGCGCGCCAGAATGGCTCCCTGCACACAGGCCAGCGCCAGTGCCGGCAGCCACAGGGAGCGCAGCCCTGCCACAGCCCGGCTTCCCAGCCCTCAAAGCCTCCCCTGACGGCAGCCAGCCCAGCTGCACCGAGAACACCACGATCAGCAGCATCCCCAGCCAGAACCCGGGCGTGGCCATGCCCAGCTGCGCCAGCGCCATCAGCCCCACATCGCCCCAGCGACGATGATGCAGCGCCGCATACACCCCGGCCAGCAGCGCCATGCCCCCGGCCAGCCCCATCGCCAGAAGCGTCAGCGGCACCGTCAGCACCAGCCGCTCGGCCAGCAGCCCCTGCCACCGGCACCCTGTAGGCCTGACTCATGCCCAGCTCGCCCTGCAACAGCCCCAGGAGCCACTGCCCATAGCGCACCCAGGCCGGCTGATCCAGCCCCAGCTGCGCTGCCAGCGCCTGCACCGCCTGCGGGTCCGCATCCGGCCCCAGCATCACCTGCGCCACATCGCCCGGCAGCACATCCAGCACCAGAAACACCACGGCACTGGCCGCCAGCAGCGTCAGCACCAGCCCCGAGCACCGGCCCAGCAGGAAACGCGTCATGAGACGACAGCCTTCATCTCAACTCACCCAGCGCATCGACCGCAGATCGTTCACCAGCATCGGCATGTCATCCCACAGCCCCGCCAGCGACTTGCGGGCTACCGACACCCAGTGCGGCTGATACAGCCAGGCCAGCACACAGTCCTCGGCCAGCAGCTTCTGCACCTGCGCCAGCAGATCCAGCCGCTCCTTCTCGTTCACGGCTGTCACCAGCTGCCGGTACAGCGCATCGAAACGCGGCGACCGATAGCCCCAGTAATAGTCCGGCTTCGTGAAATTGCCCAGATCCAGAGGCTCCACATGAGAAATGATGCTCAGATCATAGTCGTGGTTGCGGTACGTGCCCTCCAGCCACTGCGCCCACTCCACCTGCTGCACACGGCACTGGATGCCCACCTTCGCCAGCTGCGCCATCACCACCTGCGCGGCCTGCCGCGCATAGGGCGGCGGCGGCACCGTCAGCGACAACGACAGCGGCAGCTTCACCCCGGCCTCCTTCAGCAGCGCCCGGGCCCGCTCGGATCATGCGCATTCACCGCCGTCATATCCACGTAACCCGGCGCATCCGGCGTGTAATGGCTGCCGATCGGCGTGCCATGCCCCAGCTGACCCGCCTTCAGCACCGCCTGCCGATCGATCGCCGCCGCGATCGCCCGCCGCACCCGCACATCCGCCAGCACCTTGCGCCGATGGTTGATGGCCACCAGCGTCTTCGCCCGCGAACCCGACACCACCACCTGCCAGGCCGGATTCGCCTTCAGCCGCGCCACGGCCCGCTCCGTCACCCGCGGAAACACATCCACCTCATTGGCCATCAGCGCCGCCATCTGTGCCGCCGGCTCACTGATGAAACGGAACGTCACCTGCGGGAACGACACCGAAGCCGCATCCCGGAACTCTGGCCACGCCTGCAGCGTCAGCGACGTGCCCCGCCGCCAGCTCGCCAGACGATACGGCCCTGTCCCCACCGGCTGCGCCCCGTTGCCCGCCGCACTCGAAGGCTCCACGATCACCGCCGTCGCCTGCCCCAGCATGAACAGGAAATCCGCATCCGGACGCGCCAGCCGGATCACCACCGTCTGCGCATCCTTGACATCCACCGACGACATCGCCGCAAAGAACGCCCGGTCCTTGTTCACACTGTCCGCACGGCCGGCCCGCTCGAAACTGAACTTCACCGCCGCCGCATCACAGGGCTTTTCCGTTCTGGAACTTCACCCCCGGCCGCAGATGGAACGTCCACGTCAGCCCATCCTCCGACCCCGACCAGCGCTCGGCCAGCAGCGGCGTCAGCGCCCCCTTCGGCCCCACATGCACCAGCGTCTCGAACACGTTGTACAGCACCACCTCGGCAATGGCGGCAGCAGCACCCGCCGTCGGATCCAGCGCCGGCGGCTCCAGCACCATGCCCAGCACCAGCGGCTTTGCGCACCAAAAGCGCCGCCTGCCAACTGGCCAGCCGTCTGCTGGCCGGCCCCTTGAAGCGCCTCAGCCTGCACACCAGACTCCTGCGCAACCGCCTCTGTCATCCAACCCGACACACCGGTCCGACCAGACACCACCATCCCGCCGGCCAGCCCCAGCGCAGCCCCTGCAAAACACACGGCGCTTCATGAAAGAACCTCCCCGTCAGCACATCGAAACCGCAAATCCTACCCTACCACGCCCCCGGCAGCGCACCATGCGGGGGAATACCCGGGCACCACCCACAGGGCCAGAGCACTCTAGTCTGCCCCTCTCTTCGACAGATCCTCCCTGATCCCTTCCACGACGTCCCGGCCCCATCATCCCAGCCCCATCGTGCCCAAAGCCCATTGACAACCCTCAACAAGAATAAGTATCAATAGAACTAGCATTCATTACATCTAGCTAGAGAGACACATGGCCCGCGAAAGGCAGCATGGCTGCCACCACCGGCATCAACCAGAACACCCTCCCAAGGAGAACACCATGAACGCCATCCGTCCCATCGCCACCCTGCTGGCCACCGCCGCCTCCCGCCACCCTGCCCCTGACGGCCAGCGCCCACAAAGACAACGCCAAGCACGATCACGGCACCGACGCACATGCCCAGGTGCCCCAAGGCGTCGACAAGGTTCTGACCCCCGAGCAGATCGACCTTTTCCTCCGGCAAGGCCATCCCCGGACGCCAACGACCACTACAACGTCCGCATCCTGCGCATCCAGATCCCCGCCAACAAGGAACTGCAACCTCACGGCCCCAAGGAAGGCTACTCTTCGTCAACGTCATCAGCGGCACCCTGCAACTGGGCTTCGGGCAACACCTACGACGCCAGCAAACTGCAGACCCTGCCGCCCGGCAGCATCTTCACCCACCCCGCCGGCCAGCAGCACTTTGCCAAGACCGGCAACGAACCCTGTCGTCCTGCAGATCACCGCCATCAACCCCCACGGCGGCAAGAAACACGACCATGCCAAGGGGCATCAGCACGGCAAGTCGGGCGAATAAGGACCGCCCCCTCGCATAGTCCCCCGGGCCGGCGCATCAACGCACCGGCCTCCTTCATCAGACCGCCACCGGGCCACCGACAGTCGGCAGGCATCAACCGCTCCGGCTCAGCCGCGCAAGCCGCTGGTACCATGCCAAGATGCACTCCACGGCCCGCGATCTCATCGTCCAGCACCTGCGCAGCCACCTGCCCGGCCTGCTGGCCATCTACGCCTTTGGCAGTCGCATCACCGGAAACGCCACCCTCGACAGCGATCTCGACTCGCCGTGCTGGTCGCGGGCCATGCCGACATCATCACCCTGTTCAATCTCTCCAGCGACCTGGCAGATCTGGCAGGTTGCGACGTGGATCTGGTGGACCTCCGTGCCGCCTCCACCGTCATGCAGCACCAGATCATCCAGACCGGCGTGCGCTGGTGGGCCAAGGACCACCAAGCCGACCTGTTCGAGATCTATGTCTGCAAGGAAAAATGGATCTCGACAGATACCGTGCCGGCCTGCTTCAGGATATCCAGCAACAAGGCCGTATCTACAGAGAAGGCCGAGCCACCCCTGCCCTCCACCCACGGAGAAGCAGTAAGGCCCTGCTTCAGCACGACAGCCGGCCCTCGCCCGTAACCGGCATCCATCACACCCCGTCAAGATGGGAAAACCATCCGGACCACAGCACGGACATCCTCCCGCGCTTGCACTGGGAGCGTGGATAGGAAGCGCATGGGGCGATGACGATACCGAATGAGCGCCCATTCAATACATCCGTACAACGTTCCAACACCAGCAATCCAACTTACGCCCGACACATGTCCGTAACACGTCAGGCCCATGAATAGTGATGGACGGCTCGCCATGTCGCAGTGCTACGCTGCCGTGGATTCACTCACCCGGAGAACACGCACGTGCACTTGCCCAAGAACATCCCGCTGAAAGCCGCCCTGCTCACCCGGCTCTGGCAGCAGCCACGGCGCCCACGCCGCCACCTTTCCGAGACGAAGCCATCGCCTTCGCCACCAACAACCCCATGTCGCTCACCGTGAAGGGTGACGACGACCGTCAATCTCACAACCAACGTATCGCTGCTGCCCGGCGTACGTCGAACAGAACGACGAGGCGCCGTGCCCCATCGGCCTCACCCACCACCAACGAAAACGGTAACGACACCCTCACCATCAAGCGTGTCGACAGTACCCAGCCTTGCAAAGCCGTCGTCGTGGTCAACCTGCCGGAAAAGAGCACGGTAGGATTCACCCAGCGGACGCCGTCGATCGATGCCAAGGGCAACTTCGGCAAGATCACGACGCACGCCGAGCACATGAGCCTAACCTTCGACGGGCGTGCCGACAGCCTGGAGCTGAGAGCAGCCGGCGTCGCCACCGCCAGAATCCGCGTCCAGCAGCTGCCCATCTCGCTCATCAGCGTCAGCGCCCGACACGTGGCCACCAACATCAGCCTGCCCGCCGGCGCCACGGCCGACTACAAGATCGACCCGGCCTCCAGCACCTTTGACAAAGGTGTGCCCGGCGGCAACCCCAGCGACACCACGATCCGTCTGAGTGGCAGCACCGTGGTGGGCGCGGCGCGCAATCAGTAAGCCGCTTCAGATCTCATGACAGGGCTGCCTGGATAACCGGGTGGCCCGGACGGTAGCCGCCACCCAAGGGGTAGCCCCCGCGAAGCCATCAGGGGTTCGTGACGGGATGCCCCTTCTTGCTTCTCTCGATTTCCCTTGACTTTTCAATAACCTGTATCTAAAGTCAGTCAGGACGTTCTATCGTGCGCCCGTCCATAACACCCCAGCGACGGCAGCCGTTCATGAGAGATGAACTATTCCTTTGACCCCGCCAAGCAAGCCATCAACGTTGCCAAGCATGGAATTTTCTTCTCTGAGGCCATAGCATTCGACTGGGAAAAGGCTCTACTGCATCCAGACAACCGCCGCGCCTATGGAGAATCGCGTTTCGTTGCCATTGCCCCCATAGGCAGCCGTCTACACGTCATGGTTTTCACTCTCCGTGAAACCTCTGTACGGATCATCAGCTTGAGAAAAGCAAACCGTCGGGAGGCCAAGCACTATGCAGATCACCACTAAATCAGGACTGACCCTTCAGCTACCCAGCCTTGAAGAAGACGCCCAGATAAGCGCCGCCCTTGATGAAGAGAGTCCGGAACTGGAAGAATCGTTCTTCCAGCGGGCTGTTCCTGCCAAGGACATCCTTGGAAGCGACATGGTCTCATGGCTGAATGGCAAAGCTCCCACACCAGAGAACACCCCCGACAGGTGCGCATGGACCATTCATGGAGTCCATCCAGCTTTCATCGGATGTCATTGACGGATTCCGTGCCGCCGGCCCCGACTGGCGGAACCGCATTGAGCACATACTGCGCGAGTGGCTGGCAACGCATTGACGCCATGCCTCAGCCCACGCTGATGACGCTGGAAAACCTTGAGCCGATGAGTTCAGGAAGGTAGCTTCTGCGACCATGAAAGGGCTACTTAAAAGCCAGGTAGCTTGGGCGGAAGCTGCCATCAAAGGAAAGGGGTAGCCCCCACGAAGCCATCAGGGGTTCGTGACGGATGCCCCTTTCCGTTACCGCGTCCGAAACACCTCATCCATACTCCGGGCCGACAGCAGGTTGCGGCCCCAGCGCTTCAGCGTCTCCTCATCGGCCTGCTCCGGGCGCGCCTGCACGGCCTCATCCAGAGCACCGAAGCGCTCGGCCAGCAGATCGGCCAGAAGCCCGAGCTGTCCTTGCCGAAGCTCCCTCCTGCATACCTTGCTGCAAGCCCTGCTGCAACCCCTTCTGCACGCCCCTGCTGCTCACCCCGATCCAGCAGCCGCTCACCCACTGCATCATCTGCGCATCCTCCGTCACGTAAAGTTCTCATACCGCCGCCGCTCTTCCTCGTCAAGCGCGCCATAAGCTTCCACGAAGTCGATGTACTTCGCTGCCTTTCCCAGCTGGACTCCAGCGTCATGAGCCCGCGCACGGCATGGCCATAGGCGTGTATTCGCTGGCCCTTCCTCAGGCGCATGTTCACCAGGTTAAGGCGGGCCACAATGTTCTAGCTGTTCAGATGATCTTCCACCGGGATCTCCGGCAGTACACAGGCAATATAGTGAAAATCCAGATAGCACTGCTGATCGCTGCCCATGCGTAGCTGGCGAGCAATCGAAGCCCCACTACGCAGGAAGATGACCACCGGTACCACCCGGTCGGTGTCATAGAACTCGCCAATGGCCAGACAGTAGGACGCCAGCTTGCGGATGGAAAAACGTGCCGGATCCGTCTGCTCTTCCACCACGAACAGCAGCGCCTCTCGCCTGCCATCTGGCCATTCGGCCAGCAGTGGCACATCCAGCTCGAAGAAGCGATCTCCTAGTCTGTCCTTGGGCAACTCTTCCCGCACCGAGCGGATGACAACATCAGGCGGCAAGGCCTTTGCCTCTTCCGGCGCAGAAAAGGCCAACGCCTGCAAGGGATAGTCAAGAATCAGGTTCTTGAAGTTCTGGTCATGGCTCATGGGCATGATGGAAACCCCGAGAGATTGTCCCCGTACCGCCGACCCACGCCCCTTCAGCGAAGGCATGCGCAAGCGCTACGGCCACGCCATAATACTGTCATTACATACAGCACTCAACCATCGCGCCAAACTTTCCAAGAAGCTGTCAAGAACACCGGCGGCCCCATGCCTCGTTCAACGCCACACGGAGCCGGTAAAGCACCCCAGCCATCAAAAAGCGCATCAACCAAGCCGTGGAATCCACTCAGGCTCCACCCCTCGCCACTTGTTCGGTCGCTCATCTTCAGCCGTCACGCCCCGAAGCCGGATGACCGCTTGCGGCTCACCATACGCCAGAGCAATGTCCACAACCCGCATGAGCCGGCCACGAAAGGACATGAAGTGTAGGTTATTGCTGTACACCCCATGTTCCATCTGCCGAAGCAGCTGCTCATTCATGTACCGGCGCCGTGAGTTTCCGGGACGATCCATTAACTCCAGCACGACGCCAACACTTCCCGGACCAGGATCCCTATCCGTGAACAGAAGGAAATCGGGCACATGCAAGACGCCCTCCCCCTTGTCATGCGCCTTCTGCACCTCAATCGATCGAAGCCTTTCCTCTTCCTTCTCGATCAGCTTGAACATGTACTCTTTCGTGCAGTTCTGACAGTACATGGTCTCGCCCGGCTCCGTGCCCTTCAGCCACACTATCCCTCCCTGATCAGAGTACTCAATCCAGTCACACGGCGTGGATGACCCTCCCAACGACGGAATACAGCAGTCCTTCCAGACCCTCCTCCCCCGGCGTTTCACTGTGGGCCTGACCCCAAGCCTCTCCCACCGTGACAGGATGAACATGATGTCCAGATCATTCATCGCCCCATCCCGAAACAGATGTTCGTCAAACCAGATGGGGCCGCTGCCCACGAAACCCCGGTAATCCAGCAGGCACTGCACCAGACCGCCCGGATACTTCTTTCGGATCACGCTGAACGGCACAATGAAATTGATGCATTCGAGTGCAACAGCCATGAGATCGCTCCTCCATGTCAGGCCAGCCCCCATGGCGAAGCATTCTGAAACAATGAATCCGGGTTGTGCATGACCGCCGACAGAAGGAACATGGGCCCGGACCTGCGACAAGAACAGCACCCTATCCGGCGTGCGTAGACAGGCCGATGATCGGCAGACCCCGCCCGGCTGGCCGCATGTCTGCACACCCAAAACCAGCGGTATGACAGCATCGCACCCAAGGCCCAGTCCGTCCGGCACCAAAGCCCCTTCCAAAGCCCCTTCCCAAGGGCTCACTCGCCGCCCCGGCAATCACGCTGCCATGAACCTGCCCATAGCTTCCATCCCGGTACTGTTCTACACCACGGTGGCATGGGTCTGCGTGTGGAACATCATTGCCAACCGCAGAGCAGACGCCGACGAACCCGCCCCTTCACACCCACCTCATCGGCATCATCCCCGGGCGCTGTCGCCGCCTTTGGCATTTTTCCTCATTGGCGCCACCACCGTTCTGCCCACCAAGGACGATGAAATGAACAGGTCCATGAACATCCCGGGCCGCTTCATTCTGGTCCTCTACATCTGCACTCTGGGCGGATCTCGTAACCAGAACCTCGCCACAGCACTGAAGACCACACTGAACTTCGTGCTGGTCCGCATCCATCCCCCAGTGCGCAGATCCGCCGGACCCCGCAGAGAAGCCACAGCCATCAGCCCCTCCAGTCCCCGGTTGAAAAAACGGCTTGGCATGAGTCCCGGACGGTTCTTTGATGAACGGATCGGGGATCACACCCTGCTTTGGGTCGCCCTTCTGGCCCTGGGCATATGGGGATATACGCTTCATGCAATAAGCCATATCCGAGATATAGGCAGAACGGAAATGATCCTGACCGCCAGCCTGTCCCTGATTGGAATCGGGGCATGTTCTTCATCGCGCTGTGCATTCAGCCGCTGCTCTACCTAATCGCCATCATCATGATGCCCTTCGCGGCGATCAGCGTCCTAATCGAGACGGGGCTTCGGATATGTCTCAACAGGCCTTATGCCCCTTGATCGTGATCGATCACGAGTCTTTCATCTCGCTTTAGTATCACGGTGTCTGTCAAGATAGATGTCGCCATAAACAGGTCCCGAGCTATGCAACCGGTCTGTTCTTCTCGCGCTTGTTGACTCAGACTTCGGCTCCTTCCAGCGCCGCACGCCCTGGCCTCAGCGCTCCGGATGCCGTTGGCGTGCCGCCTCGCAGACCTGACGCCGCTGTTCAAAAACCAGGGCACTCTGGCCGTTATAGCGCTGATTCGAGGGTGCGTAGTCGATCTCCCAATGATGGTGGTTGTTGTTGCACCAGCTCACGAAACGGTGGCACCATTGCGAGCCTGCCCGATGTCGGCAAAAGCCACGACTCGGGTAGCTGGGCACATACTTGAGCGTGCGAAACCACGACTCGATGAAGGGCCATAGAAGACGACAACAATCCTGCCGAGGGGGATCCGGGTGCGGCACATGCGGAATGAGGACCAGTGCCCGAAGCAGTGGCGGGCGGTGGAGGCGGAGCGGGCTGCTTTGTCTGGATTGATGCGCGCGGCACTGTTATTGAGCGGACGGTGGTGGCTACCGACGATCTTGACAGGTTTTGAGAAAGCCTGTTTGGCCAGCAGACGGCCCCCTATCCGTTTTTTCCGTCCGCAAGCTGGCTTCGCGCTGCTCGGCCAATAGCGAGTTCCATGACACCGACCGTGCGGTGACGGCGGTCATCTTCCTGTGGGGTAGCAGGAACAGAGTCGACGACGCTACCCCCGCGATCCGGTGCTCGGTTCGTGAGCCATCCCCGCTACGGCATGATAAGAATCGCGGCACATTGTTTTAGCTTGGGGATGCTACGCGACTGGAATAAAATTCATGAAAAACAATGGTTTATAGGTGACTGCGCGGATTCTGGCGCAACAACCAAAGCCAAATTAGCCTGACAGGCCCGCTTGGACCATAGCCAAGATGACTTGACAAAAATGCCACCAAGGATAGACTCCATATGAGTTCACTGCCTATCGGCTTTGAACCTATCGAGGTCTCGGCCGCTGAACCCGCGTAGCGAATCAGCGGCAATTTATCGTCACCGGCTACCTCCCAGCAAGTGGAGCATGTCACTCGGGACCATTCCGGTGAACTTCTGATCTTTCTGATGCTGTTGTCGGCTTGATAACAGGTCACGAAGTTGGCTTTCAGCGAGCCATCCTGCTTCAGTCCCATTTCCACGACAACGACGAATTCCTCGTAGACGACGGCCACGCGGCGAGTTGCGTCGTACTGGCAGGAGTCCTTGTTCCAGCCTTGGAACAGCGCCGCCTTGGGGTTTTCGAGGTTGCCTTGATCCAGTCAATGCGCCGAGCGCGCACCCGGAAAAATATATCCTTGCGACCGTCTTGGGCCGTGCTCTCGTAGAACGAGTGGCCGAACTTGCTTGCTTTGAAGTACACCCGGATGCCATCAAACGTCTGGATGTTGCCCCGGCAGTATATCCTTTCGTAATGCGAACGGTATTCAGCAACCGTGGCGTAGTGAACGAGAGGTGGCAATGCCATTACCGTTCTCCTCGCAAGCGGATCTTGAAGATGTTGAACTTCTCTTCGCCCTTGTGGGTTGAGACGAGGGGGCGACCCAGCGCGGATTCGAGACGTTGGACCACGGCGGCCTTGGCCGTGCTGTCATTCAGGGTAAGGTTGATGCGGCTGCTGGCGGCCCCCAGCAACAGGTCGCATAGCTGGATCAGTACCACTTCATGAGAAGGCAGTGACTGGATGCCTTCGATACTCGAAGCGGGGTTGGCGTGTGCAAGACATCTGGCCAGTACAGGCAGACGCTTCGGATCGCGGCTGCTCTTGGCATCGCAGAAGATCCGGTAAGCGTTGGTATCCAGAATCCAGTGATGCAGCAGCTGGTACTAGAACTTGTAGAAACCCAGTTCGCTGTCGTTGTCGTGCAGGGCAAGATTGATCTGAGTTCGATCAACGGCAATGCAGCGGAAACGCAGACGGTCGCCGTAGGAAAAGAACAGGTCGATCAGCTCGGCGTAAAAAGTCGCGGCGGTTGGGTGAAACCTTGCTCCACCTGATCTCGCCCCATGTTTGATGGCGCTCCCGCAGCGCACCGATACGCGATTTGATGTCGTTGCGCAACTCCCCGGCAGCCACAGGCTGCCGATCATGAGGTACTGCGCACGTGGGTTTGCGGATGTCAGGGGCATCAGGATTGGCTTCGTCGCAATACACCTCGAACTTCATATCTAATCTCTCGGGTCAATGCGGTACGATCAGAATCTCGGTGGTCCGTGCCTCGAGGCAAACGGCGTGAAGGCCGAGCTGCGACTCTCTATTGTAGTGTCTAGATGCTATCGTAGTAAGCTTCGTGAACCGCCCCGAGTTTGGAGAAGGCACCAATTCCCTGTGTCTGGCAGGCGCTTTTTCGCCCGTGCGGAGCTCGACCGCCACGGGAAGTCGTGAAGGCGTTCATCGACGAGCACGGGGGACCGTTTCGAGGTCGCGCCGATCTGCAGGGTCCTTCAAGTTACCCCGTCGATGTACTGGCGGCATTCCGCCCGGCAGAAGAACCCGGCCCTGCGCTGCCCGCGTGAACAGCGCGACGAGGTGCTGGCCGGCCATATCCAAAGGGTCTGGCAGGACAACTTCCAGGTCTACGGCGCCAATAAGATCTGGCGCCAGCTCAACCGGGAAGGCATCCGCATGACCCGATGCACGGTGGAGCGGCTGATGCGCAGGCAGGGACTATGTGGCACACTGCGCGGCAAGACGATCAGGACGACACGCTAGACCATTCGGCGCCATGCCCTCAGGACCGGATAGACCGGTAGTTCATCGCCTCCCGGCCGAACCAGCTGTGGGAGGCCAATTTCACCTACGTCTCGACCTGGCAGGGCTTCGTGCACGAGGCCTTCGTCATCGATGTCTACGCCCGCTACACCGAGCGCCTGGCCGAGGCCGGCATTGAGCCGTCGGTAGGCAGTCGGGGCGACAGCGACGCCAATGCGCCGGCAGAGACGATCAATGGTCAGAACAAGGCCGAAGTCATTCACCGGCATGGCCCTTGGAAGAGCGTTCATGCCGTGGAGCCGCCACGCTCAAATTGGTCTGTTGGTTCAACAATCACCGATTGCTTGAGCCGCTCGATTACATCCCGCCAGCCGAAGTTGACATAAGCTACCATCTCCGTCAGCAGGTACAGCCCGTGCATCCCAGACAAGCAACCCGCTCCGCCTCCACCGCACATCACTGCTTAGGGCACTGGTCCTCGTCCTGCACGTGCCGCCCCCAGATGATGAAGCGCTGGCCATCAGCCTCCGGCACGATCTCCACCACCCACATCAGCCACTCATCGAAGGACATGAAGCGCAGCGCTCCCTGTGTTCGCCGCAGACACCATCCGCTTCAGCAGCGACGCACGTACATACTGGGGCGGCATGCACCCGGCATGATCAAGAAACTCCAAAGAAACGCCCACCATGCCGGCAGCCGGCTGCCGCGACGTGAACAGATGATATTCGGGCACCAACAGCATGTTCATTCTCCGCTCACGCACAGGAGCAGACGAGGCGCAGGAAGCCTTTCGTCTTCCCGGAGGATGATCCGCTCCATGTACGCTTCCGTACAGTTCAGGTCGTACATCACTGCACTAGGCTCCGTGCCCTTCACGCCATACGGTGCCGTTCTGTTCCAAGTACTCCAGCCAGTCACACGGCGCGGATACTCCCCCAGCGACGGAATGCAGCAGTCCTTACAGACCATCTTCCCTTGCGTTCCACCGTACGCTTGAGCCAAAAACCCTCCCACCGGGAAAGAATGAACGAGAGCGCCCAGTTGTCCATCTCCCTTCCCGAACCGGATAGGCCCATTCCCTCTATCGAGCCCCTGGTGATCTCCAGCAGGCACTGTAGCAGCCTTCCCGGGTACTTCTAGCGGATCATATCGAAGGGAATGATGAAGTTGAGCAATCCAGTGCAATGGCCATGAGATCGCTCCTCCTTGTCAGGCCAGACCTTGGACTAAGCATTCTGAAACATGACGGGCGGTCCGTGCATGACTTCCGACAGAAGGAATATGGTCCCAGACCTTCTACGAAAGCTGCACGCTGCCCGATATCAGGTTCATGCAGCCGCCCCCAATTGCACAACCTCTGAGTCGTGCAGCCGATCTTTAGGAGTCGTGGACCAAATTACCATCGACTACGGGCGGTGCTCGGGGTGCACCTCGAACACTATGTGCACGGCGCGCTGGCAGACTTCAGGAGATAGCACCATCGATTTCCAAATCACGCCCCCATCTTTTCCAAGATTGTCGCCCCCTCCAACAACATAACATCCGGAACATCCTCCCAGAACGACATTATTGCCTCATGAAGCCTGAAAAAATCTTCGGCACCATATTCCATAAATGTATAATCAAACCACTCACCTCCACCCAACGACCCCACCATTTTTCCAAAGTCACCTCCCATATACTCCGGATAAACCTTCTTAAGACTCTTTAGCGAACCTCCTTCACCATGCTTAAATACATTCAAAACAAGACGGCAAGCATCAATATGCTTAAAATAACACTTATCTCGAATATGCCATCCAGAGCAAGAAAGCAGATCAATGACATCATTAATCCCCTTTTCCCAAAAAATCTCTGCCGCTTTATAACTCCCAATACAGCCGAAAACCTTCCTTGCCCAGCCAATCTCTCAAGCTCTTCTCCCAATCATAATAGACAACCATGGCAGAACCCATTACGAAGCGATCACGCGTCCCTTCCAGCAGAACTTGAAAATCTTCTGAAACTTCCACAGCACAATCTATCGATACACCACCCCCATCGCGCGAGCAATCTCGAATCAACGACAGCGCCATGTTGTCGGCATCTTTCTCAATACACTCGTCACTCAATTGAGACAAAACACGCTCAACGATATTCTCGACATAGAATCTATGCCTTTCAATTATCAACCTCCTATCCATGCCTCCCATCCTTACACAAATCCGCTGTTTCATAAAGACCTCATTCTGCAATTCAAACAAAAACACTCTCATAAAGCGCGTCACGTTCCTAATGCCGAGATATGTACAACACCTCTCACTTAACGTAACTTTGCCAAGTCACGCAATCGTTTTGTTACCAACCAACGTACGGTACGGTTCAGCCCATCCTGTCGACACCGGCGCCTCCCTTGTTGTCCCCCCCCTGCGCAGGGCCTGCCTCACGTTCTCCTTCGTCAGCGCTGCCCGTAGCAACGCCGATCCTGCCCCCCGTTCATCATGACGCGGCGCGCATGGCTTCCTCGCTGGCAAGTTCGCCCTGCCGAACAGAGCCTTGTATCCGGTTCTTGTCAATCAGCTCACAGATTGCGCCATCACGTCTCCTCCCAACAATCATCTTTTCACTGTCTATTCGTCGTGAAAAGACCCCGCATGCAGTTGCACTTCGCTTCACTCGCCGTGATCAACTTGAGACGGGACTTACACCCGCAGGCGTGCCCCCCCATGCTGGACGAACCACGCAAAAAGCCAGCACGAAGCCTGCCCCTTCCGAATAAGAGAACTGATCCCATTAAAATTTGCAAATCCCATCTTAGGCAAATAAAGATATTCCAACACCAGCCCAACCCTAAAGCATCGAATCAAGCCACATCACGAATCACATGAACCCATCACCAATTTCTTTGCAAATCAATTTCGGTAGTTTGAAAATAGGCTCAAGTTCTTCCCGAAGGCCGTCACACCTCGTCTTATTTTGAATACCCAATAAGAATTCACCAGAACCCCTAACCCAAAGACGAACCAAAAACATGATATCAACCAGGTCGAACCCAAGTTCTCCGGACGACAACAAGATTTCTTTCCCTAAACATTGATTTTCAATATGCCGTTTAAGACAGACTCTCGCCTGTTCTAATGCTTCTTCCAGCATAAATTCCTCTGTGAGAGCGACCGATGCCCCATCAGAAGGCCACCACCCAAAATTAATTATCTTTTGACTCCATCTTAATATTCGCATCAAGAAAAATGCAAAACATTTCTCCGTAGAACTTTCCGGACTTACGAAACGAAGTCGTGATTACAACTGCAGGCTTACCAAACCGGGTAACTTGAGCACTATAAACCCTATACACAACCAATCTCCTTGAAAATCAATTATTCTTAAAACAAACACCCGCCAACTCACGCCAGCGGGTGTTCGTTCTCTTTCAGCCTATCCGGGTCATACCACAACCCGGATCCGAATCAGACAAGCGTCTGATTAGCGGCACTCGGCGGGAGCGAAGCGAGACTCCAGCGTACCCGGGGTACCGTAGCCTGCCGAAGCACCCTTTGGCCTTGCAACGCCATTGCAGTGCATCCCGGATCGGAGAGAACAGCGTTTGCAGCCGGCAGCGCGGCGGGCTAGCCGCCGTCGCGCCAGCAGCCTTGGCCATGGTGAAGGGTGTCAGCGTCAGCGTGTTGGCGCCATCGGCAGCAACACGAGCCTGATACGAGATCGTGATCACACCCGATGCCGGGGTAATCACAACCGATTTGACGTTAGTCGACGAGGCCGGTTCGTTATAACCGGTGGCATAGCCTTTCGGATACGTGGTCGCGTCGTTCGCACCCGACGTAGCAATCTCCGCCACGTTCAGCTTGGCAGCAGCAGCCAGCGACAGGCCTTCCGACACGCGAGCGCGGATCGTGTAGTCCTCGTAAGCCGGGATGGCCACGGCGGCCAGAATACCGATGATCGCCACGACGATCATCAGCTCGATCAGGGTGAAACCTTTTTGAACCTGTTTCAGCATCATGTTTGGACTCCTTGTCCAATGAGGTGAGGATGTGTTCGGGTTTCGCCTGGTGGCTGGCCCGGTCGCTTTTCACTTCGACACCCACCCTGTAGCGAGTGCCGTGCCAGCGCATGGCAACGGCATCTCTGGCCCGACAAGTGGCGGACCCTGTTCCGGCCCGTGACGGAGTCCACGGTCAGCGGACGCAGCTTGCCGTCCGGCCTGTCGTGGTCGGTCGTTGTTGGGCAGCCACAGGTGCCGTGGGGTGACGTATTGCGTCAGGGGGTGACGCAGAGGGGCAGGTTAGAGGTGGGCAGATCTGAACGTCCACAGCATGTCGCTGCATTGGACACATTCCAAGATAGCTACTGTTCCCTCTTGATAACTGTATAAAAAAATCAGTATTCTGCGATTGTGCCCTTAGCCACGGCTTGATGCCATGGGGCATCAGCTCACAGCCCTTCTTCCCTGCGGCTTTGCATGAAAGCACCTGCTTCAGAGCTCATCTCATGTCCACATCCCACGATCAGAACTCAAGAATCTGATCATCGATTACCCCGTCAGGCGCTGGCTTTTCGCCCCCACCGAGGCTGCCAGCCTGCCGCCCGACGTGAAGATCACCTACATCCGGCAAGAGCTACCCAAGGACCGATCTGGGCGATCGTTTCTTCGAGATGGATGTTCCGCTTCGGTGGAATGGCCCAACGGCCAGCGTGAGGCCCTGCTCTTCATCGTCGAAGAGGAAACGAAACCCGGCCTCTTCTCCATCCATCGACTGGCCATCTACTGTCTCACGCTGGCTGAATTCTCAAAGACGGAGCGCGTGGTTCCGGTGGTCATCTTCCTGCGCGGCAGCACAGACATTCCGCGCGACCTGCATCTGGGCAGTGAACAGGGCAGCTACCTGGACTTCCGATACATCGCCTGCGTTCTGCCCGAGATCCCGCTACACGAACACCTGGACAGCGACAACCTGGTGGCTCGGCTGAATCTCGTGAACATGCAGTACAGCCCCAGCCAACGCATACACGCCTACGGCCACTCCATCCGCGGGTTGATGACACTGGAAAGCAATCCATCTAAGCACTTGAAATACATGAACTTTATCGACAACTACTGCACACTTGACGATACTGAGAAACAGCGGTATAGAGAACTTTACAAAGCGGAGGACGCCCAGATGATGCAATGGACAGAGCGGGTCAAGAACGAAGGTCGGCAGGAAGGCCTGCTGGAAGGCAGGCTGGAAGGGCGCTCGGAAACATTGGCCGACCCGGTATCGATGCGCTTCGGGCCCATGGACGCGACCACCCGTAGCCCTCGACGCACGCCGCCGACGACGAAACCCTCGAAGCGCTGGACACGAAACGTGCTCACCGCCCAGACGCTGGAAGAAGTCTTCCGGATTCAGTAGAGAACATCGGCCAGCAATCTGGCTGCATCAGGGCAGGCCTCAACCCCTGCCCTGCCGCCGCAAGCTGCCAAGCCCAGCCAAGCCGCTGCCGCTCAAGCCGCCAAGCCAAAAACAGATTATCAACCCCTGAACAGGAATCATCCTGCAACCGCTGGCGCTATACCCAAAATAAATAACGAATCGCGCCTTTAAATCCGTCTGCAGACGGAGCTTTCGATTATACAACGCCCTCCTTGATTTCGTTGATTCTTGTCAAGAGCCATGCGTTTTTGCAGATGATTCACTGCTTTTACGACCTCCTGCCGGTCCTGCTCTTTTGTTATGGTGAGCACTGCTCTCCCTCTTTCATAACAATTAGGACAAGCACCATGAGCACCACAAGACGGCAATGGTTGAAGACGGGCGCAACGGGCGCTGCGGGGCTGGCTGCAGGCAGCCTGCTGCCGGGCGCGCTGAAGGATGTCATGGCGGCCGAAGCTGCCGAAGGGGCCACCGGCGCAGAAGCGGCTGCCGAGGGCAGCAGCAAGTGCACCCGGCTCGGCCAGTTTCACGGGAGAGGTGGCGCACGCCACGCACTACGGCCCGTTCATCGGTACGGTGAAGAACGGCCGGCTGGAAAAGGTGGTGCCGCAGGCGTCGGACAAGCGCCCCACCCCGATGCTGACGGAAGGGGTCATTGCCCGCACTTATGACAAGACGCGCATTGCAGGGCCCATGGTGCGCAAGTCGTATCCGGAAGGTTTTCGCACGGCAGACGAAGTCGCGTTGCGGGGCAAGGAAGCTTTAGCAGGTGAGTTGGGATGTGGCGTTAGCCTCACGGCCAAGGCCATTCTGGACACGATCGAGAAGCACGGCAACGAAGGCTGCTTCAGCTCCTCGTATGGCGGCTGGTCGCACGCGGGCATTTTCCGGCCCAATGTGCTGCAGGGGCGTTTCTTCAACCTGCTGGGCGGCTCGTCGATGACGGCGGGCGACTATTCGGCCGGTGCAGGACAGATCATCATGCCGCTGGTGCTGGGTGACCTGGAGGTGTATTCGGCCCAGACCTGCTGGGAAGAGGTGGCCAAGCACACCGAGGTGCTGGTGTTCATCGGCTGCGACCCGGACAAGAACAACCGCATCGAATACACGGTGGCCGATCACGAGATGTTCCCGAACTAGGAAGCCATCCGCAAGGCCGGCGTGAAGTGCATTTCCATCAATCCGCAACGCACCACGACCGATGAGGTGATGGGCGCAGAGTGGGTGCCCATCATTCCGAACACGGACACGGCCCTCTTCCCGCCATGAGCCACCATCTGCTGGTGACGAATCGCTGGAACCGTGATTTCGTGCAGCAGTACACGGTGGGCTTTGATCGTTTCCGTGCCTATCTGGAAGGCAAGGACGCAGATGGCACGCCGGCCAAGACGCCGGAATGGGCCAGCCGCATCACGGGCATTCCGGCCGCGCGCATCCGGCAGCTGGCCGATCTCTTTGCCTCCAAGCGCACGCAGCTGGCGGGCTCCTTGGCCATCCAGCGCGCGCACCACGGCGAGATGCCCCTACTGGGCCATTGTGAACTTTGCCTGCATGCTGGGCAACATCGGCTTGCCGGGCCAGTGTGGGCTTTTCCCCGGCACTATGGCGGCGGCGGCACGCCGCAGTCGGCGCCACACCGCCCACGGGGCTTTCTCAGGGTCGCAATGCGGTCAAGAAGATCTGCCCGGCCTCGCGCATTTCCGAGATGCTGAACAACCCCGGCAAGGAGTTCACCCACAACGGCAGCCGCTACACCTATCCGCTGGTGAAGCTGATCTACAACGCCGGCAACAACTCTCATGTCGCACCAGCAGGACCTGAACGAGCTGATCCGTGCGCTGCAGAAGGTGGACACAGTGGTGGTGCAGGACTGCTGGTGGACGGCTTCCACGCGCTGGGCCGACATCGTGCTGCCCGCCACCACCACGGTGGAGCGCAACGACATTTCCTCGGGCGGCACCTACAACATCAACAAGTTCTACGCGATGAAGCAGGTCGTCGCCCCCGTGGGCGAAGCGCTGGACGATTTCGAGATCTTCCGGCGGCTGGCCGAGCTGTGCGGCGTGGAGCTGGGCTTCACCGAAGGGATGGAGCCGATGGATTATGTCCAGGCTGCCTATGAGAAAAGTTCGGCCGCGAAGATCATGCCCTTCGAGGAGTTCTGGGAGAAAGGCGTGGTCACGCTTCCCACGCCGGAAGCAGCCCATAGCTGGGTGCGGCACGGTGACTTCCGTGCCGATCCGGTGAAGAATCCGCTGCACACGCCCTCGGGCCGCATCGAGATGTATTCGGCCACCATTGAGAAGATGAATCTGCCGGACTGCCCGCCGATGCCCAAGTGGCTGGAGCCGGGCGAGTACCGGGCAATGCGAAGGAGGGTCAGGTGCACGTGGTCAGCCCGCACCCGTACATGCGACTGCACTCGCAGATGGCCAACGCCGAGCCGCTGCGCAAGACCTATGCGGTGCAGACCCGCGAGCCGCTGCTCATCAACACGCAGGACGCCGTAGGCGCGGCATCCGCGATGGCGATCTGGTGGAGCTGTACAACGAGCGGGGCGCGCTGGTGGTAGGCGCCCGGGTGTCGGACCGCATCATGCCCGGGGTTGTCAGCATCTATGAGGGCGCTTGGCCGCAACTGGACAGCAAGGGCCGCTGCAACAACGGTCTGGTGAACTTCATCACGTCCAGCCGGCCAGCCAGCGGGCTCACGCAGGCCACCACGGCAAACACCTGCGCTCGGCCAGCCTGCGCAGCGCACCGACGCCGATCCGGGCGGCAGCAAGGCCTACCAGTCACCGCGCATCATCCAGAAGACCAGCCTGAAGATCGACGAAGACGTGTTCGGTCTGGAACGTGCGGCGGCACTGCGAGAAAGCCTTGGCATCGATGTCGCCGGGCGAGAAAATCTTCACCAGCGCTGCACAGTCTGCCACGGCCCGCGCGATCCGGCACAGTTCACGCCGCGCCAGTGGCAAGGCATCACGCAGAGCATGTTCCCCCGCGCGGGGCTGAACGAGGAAGAGAAGAAACTCGTGCGTGAGTTCCTGATGCAGAACGCCAAGCCGGAGTGACGCCATGAAGTCCCGGCCCCTCCTCCAGGGGTCGGCGCTTCGTGATCCTTCCTGCTGACCCGTCAGGAAACAGGCCGCCTGGGATGAATGTCCCCGGCGGCCTTTTGTGCGTCTGAAGGCCCCAAAGAGCATGACCCACCTGACAATAACGGTAGCTTGCCAGCGAGAACAACCCGGCGAACTTACGGTCTGCACGACAATGCACACATCCGTAACCTGATCGGCTGGCAGAATCCCGGCGTACCCAGTGAAGAGACCGATCATGTCATCACAAGAAACCGGCATGGGGCACGATGGCATGGGCGCCCGCCCGGCCCGGAAGGCCTCATTCCCGTGATTTGAAGCGTTTTCCAGCGGGCCACTGCTGACGCATTATCTGCAGCATCTGTTGTGGTGGTTCCGCGAAGGGTGGAGCCGGTGATGGCGGTGGACGGCAACGCGGGGCGTGCCAGCGTGGGTACGCAGACGCCCTGGCTGCAGGGGCATATCGGGGTTCAGGTGTTCGAGAGCGGCATTCTGGCCGCCGATGCCACGGGTTCGCTGGCCCTGCCCTACCGGTCGCGCTATGAGGAGCATCACTACGCTCCCCATGTGGCTCTCACGCTGAAGATGAGCGGCGGCATGAGCTGGACGGACCTGCGCGGGCATGAGCATCATCACCCGGGGGTTCAGGAGCTGTGGTTCCAGACCGGCATGATGGAATGGCAGCACAGCACGATCCATGCCGGGCCGTGGTCGTATTGCCATGTATCGATGCAGGCGCCGGTGCTGGAGCGCTGGCTGGCCGATGATGTGCTGGCCGACGATGCCCGCCGGCTGCTGGAGCAATGTCTGCAGCCGCGCCCCCGGGGCACGGGGGCCATCCGCATCAGCAGTCTGCCCGACAGCATGCTGCAGCCGATGCAGCAGCTGCACGCGCTGCTGTCCACGCCCGGCATGCTGATGGCCGTGCCGCTGGCGCAGCAGCTTCAGGCGGAGGGGCTGGTGCTGATGCTGCTGGGCCAATGGCTGGGCCTGCCGCCCCAGCCCTTGAAGCGTCGACAGGGACAATGGCGACGCGCGGTGGATGACGCCATCGACATCATCCAGGCGGAATACGGTACCGAACTGTCCATCAGCAAACTGGCTTTGGCGGGTGGGACTCAATGAATGCTATCTGAAGCAGGGTTTCCGGGAACGTCTGGGCATGGGCGTGGCCACCTTTGTGCGCCTGCAGCGGATGAAGGTGGCGCTGGCCTTGCTGGAGGAAGGCCGCCATTCGGTGAAGGAGATCGCCCATTACGTGGGCTACAGAAGCCGGGACATTTTCGCAGGCCTTCCGCCGTGCATGGCCACCTGCCCTCGCAGGTGCGGGGACGGAACAGGTCGTGAGCCTTGTCCTAGCGTACCCGGGAGAGGCTGCCAGCTTCATGCGATTTACTAATATATAAATAAAAAATCAGCGATTGCCGTCACGCCATCAGGCCCCGACCAGGACACTCACTGCTCAAGAAGCCTGTACCCTGAAACTCGCTGACCGGAAGAATCCGGATAAGGCCTCAGACTCGAAGTACCTGGCCATAAAGGCCCAGGCAAGGAAACACATTGGCCACAAAATACCCTGCTCAGGCAGCTCTCTGAGCCCCCCTGGCGTGGCGGACGCATCCCCATGCGCCTGATGATGACCATCAAGACGGGAATCGCGCGGGTCGATTAAACTGCCCTGTCCCGTTTTTCAGGAGCCTGTCCATGGAATTCGATCTCCTCATCAGCGGTGCCGGTCCGGCCGGTCTTTGTCTGGCGCGTGCCCTGGCGGATACGGGCCTCACCATCGGTCTGGTGGAGCAGCAGCCGGAAGAGGCGCTGCGCGAGGCTGCCTTCGATGGTCGCGAGATCGCACTCACGCAGCGCTCGGCCTCCCTCATGCGCGAGCTGGGCCTGTGGAAACGCATCCAGGACGTGGACGGCGCAGCCTTCTCGCCGCTGCGCGATGCCCGCGTGTTCAACGGCTCTTCCCCTTTGCCATGCTCATTGGCACACGCTGACCAACCGCAGCGAGCTGGGCTGGCTGGTGTCCACCACCACATCCCGCCGCGCGGCCTATGCCGAGGTGAAGGCCGCCGCCGAGGAACACGGCCGCATCACGCTGATGACGGGCCAGCCCATCACGCGCGTGCTGGCGCAGGGTGAAGGCGAGATGACCGAGGTGCTGCTGGCTGATGGCACCACGCACCGCGCGCGCTTCTGGTGGCAGCCGACAGCTGCTCTCGCCCACGCGCCGCGCCATGGGCGTGGGGCCAGCATGCACGACTCGGCCAGCACCATGCTGGTGTGCCAGATGACACACGGTGCCGCACAACCACGTGGCGTGGGAATGGTTCGACTATGGCCGAGACGCTGGCGCTGCCGCCCATGAACGACGATCCGGTGACGGGCGAGCACCGCGCCTCCACGGTGCTCACGCTGCCGCACCAGCGCATCGAACCGCTGCTGACCATGGACGAGGCCGCCTTCGGCGAGGAGATGTCCCGCCGCTACCATGGCCGGCTGGGCCGCATGAAGCTCACCAGCACGCGCCACAGCTATCCGCTGGTGGGCGATGCCGCACCGGTTGGTGTCGCGCCGCTTTGCCTGCGTGGGCGATGCGGCGGTAGGCATCACCCGGTCACGGCACACGGCTTCAACTTCGGCCTGCTCAGCATCGACACGCTGGCCGAAGAGCTGCGTACGACCATGCCTCCGGCAGGCGACATCAGCAGCCCGACCTGCTGGCCCGCTACGAGCGCCGGCACATGCTGGCCACGCGGCCGCTGTACGAGGTCACGAAGCTCATTGCCACGCTCTACACCACCGAAGCGGCGCCCGCCAAGCTGCTGCGCAATGCCGCGCTGCATCTGGGTCAGCGCTTCACGCCGTCCCGCAAGCTGGTGGCGGCTTGCTGACGGGTTCGCTGTCAGCTTTCCAGGCCATGGCGCCTGCCCACCCGGCAGGCGCAAAGCGGTCTTCCGGAACGCCATCCGCCAATGAAACGGCCCGGGCAACCATGTTGCTCGGGGCCGTTTTGTTCAACAGGCGGTGGAGCCGTCGTGACAGCTGCCGGAACCACCACCGCACTTGTCACAGCTGGAACAGGGAACTGCCATCTGCCGTCTTCTTCTTGAAGACGAACTTGCCAGTACGTAGATCACAGCGGCGTGACGATGAGTCCGACAATGATGTTCTGGATGTCCATTACAAGATCCTCGAAGTGATCTGGTAGACCACCATCGCGAAGAAGTAGGCCAGACCCAGCAGACCGAAGGCGATGAGCGCCGTGGTCTTGGCGGATTTGGTCTCGCGCCGGATGACTGTTGAGGTTGATGCGCACATGGGCGCATGGATGTACCGGGCCGGGAAGGCAAAAGGCCGTGGGCAGACCCCAGCTGTTATGCACGATGGGGATGAGCGCATTGCTGACGGCATCTTCAGAGCCACCGGCACCGACCGCATAGACGGTACCCAGAGCGGCCACCACCACTTCACGGGCGGCGATGCCCGGGATCATGGCGATGCACATCTGCGGTGAAGCCCAGCGGGCGAAGATAGGTGCAGCAGGTGGCTCAGCATGCCGGCAGACTGTCAGTCGATGGTCGCACCGGTGGCGCCTCGGGGCGGACGGAAGCTGGTCAGCACCCACAGCACCACGCTTACCGAGAAGATCACCGTACCGGCCCGCACCAGAAATGCCTTCACACGGTCCCACAGGCTGGTGATGATGTGTTTGAAATTGGGCATGCGGAAGGTGGGCAGCTCCCATCAGCAGCGGGAACTGCTGCACGTTGCCCTGCTGCGTGCCATCCATTTGAGCACCCAGCGGTGATCGCCGCCGACAGGATGCCGGCCAGATACAGCGCAAAACAGCGTGAGCCCCTGCAGGTTGAACACGCCCCACACCGTCTGGTTGGGGATGACGGCCGCGATGATCAGTGCATAGATGAGCAGACGGGCCGAGCAGGTGAGCATCGGCGCAATGGCAATGGTGACCAGCCGCTCGCGCGGATCCACGGATGGTGCGGGCCGACATGACGGCCGGCACGGCGCAGGCAAAGCTGGAGAGCAGCGGGATGAAGGCCCCTTCCCGAGAGGCCGGTGCGCGACAACAGGTTGTCGAGCAGAAAGGCCGCCGCACGCGGCAGGTAGCCCGAGTCTTCGAGCAGCAGGATGAAGGCAAAGAGAATGGTGATCTGCGGCAGGGAACACCAGCACACTGCCGGTACCGGCAATCACGCCGTTGACCAGCAGGGTCAGACAGCAGCCTGTGGCAGCGTGGCTCCCACCCATTCGCCCAGCGAATCGAAGAGCTCGGATGCTGTCCACGACCGGCTGCGCGGTGTGAGACGGCCTGAAAGACCAGCAGCAGGATGGTGAGCAGGACCAGCATGCCCCAGAACGGATGCATGACGATGTTGTCGAGCGTACGGTGCCGTGGCGGCAGCTTCAGTTCGGTCTGCACCACTGCGCGAGGATGTCCTCGACCTGTTCGTGACAGGGCGTACGCTGTCGAGCGCCTCCAGTTTGCGTTCGGCCTCGACCGGGTCCAGTTTGGCTGCATGACCGCGGGCAGCGCGCACGCTGCGGTTTCGACGGCATGACGCCGCTTTTTGCTGATGGCCACGGTTTTCGAGCACGGTAGCGCCCAGCAGTTCGCCGAGTTTTTCGCGTCGATCTTCAGGCCACGGGAGCGGGCCAGTCGCTGAGGTTGAGCGAGATGACCATGGGCAGGCCGAGGGTTTTCAGCTCCAGCATCATGCGCAGCGTCATGCGCAGGTTGGTGGCGTCGCACGGCGATGATGCCGTCCGGACAAACCCGTACTTGCCCAGCAGCACGTCACGAGCCACCGCCTCGTCGGGGCTGGTGGTGCGCAGGCTGTAGGTGCCCGGCAGGTCGATGAGGCGCACCTCACGGTCGCTGATGAAACGGCCTTTCGCGCCGGTCCACGGTGACGCCGGCATAGTTGGCCACCTGCGCGGGCGCCGGTCAGGCCATTGAAGAGGACGGTCTTGCACAGTTGGGCGCCCCAGCAGTGCAAAAGTGGCGGCCTTGCTGCGGCTGGGCTGAGCAGCCGTGTCCAGATGGACGGGCTGCGCCGGGCTGGCGGAGGATACTTCGGCCATGATCAGCGGACCTCCCGGCATGGGTTGAAGAAAGAAAGAGTGGCCATGCCCATGCGGCACGACCCGGCAGAGGATCTTGGCGGCCTCGGGTTCGCGCAGGGCAAACTGCGACTGGTTGCCCAGCGCACGGCAAGGAGCGCGCCCAGCAGCCCGGTAGCAACGACCATCAGCGGGACGCCATCGGAAAATCCGAGGTCAGCTGTGCGGCGAGCCCACGCATGGTCCGGTCGCCAAAAACCGGGTTGGGCACAATGCTCTCGATGTGCATGCGCCCCTTTGTGAAGCTTGATAGGGGAAGCGTTGTCGTCTGATTCGATCCGTTGATCCGTTCTTGTTAACTGGCGCAGAAGGCTCTCGTTTCCTCTTCCGGGAAAAACGCACTAATGCAAAACAGGATCGAAAGCCGTTCGGTTCGAAATCGGCCTCACTTTGCCCGAAAGCCGACCTTTCAAGAAAGACTGATACATGCCTATCAGATATTATCTTGGAGATCGTCACGCACCATTTGCATTGACATGGATCAAAAATGGGAAGCTTTCGATTTTTCGATGACATTAACATGTCAAATCACGGACCAGGGCAAAAAGCGCCGGGCGGCTTCGGATACTGCTAGGTCGATGCTGCGGCAGTCAGTGCAGCTCGCCGCTGCGGCGTTTCTGGATGAAGTCCCGGTCTCGGACACGATGACATTGACAGCAGCAGCAACGCGATGAGGTTGGGCACCGCCATCAGGCTGTTGAACACGTCAGCCGCCGTCGAACCGGGCCCAGATTGACACCGGCCCCAGCAGCACCGTCACGACGTAGATGACGCGATAGATGGGACTACTTTCTCGCCCCCTGTGGAGGCGCACTTCTCGCCGTAGTAGCACCCAGCCCGGGATGGTGGAATAGGCGAAGAAGACCAGCCGAGGTGACCAGCCAACCACCGGGACCCGGGGCAGGTCGTTGAAGGCGTGGGAGGTGAGTGCCGCCCCGTGTCGCCACTGGTGGCATAAGACCCCCGATGACCAGCACGATGCCGGTGATGCTGCAGACGACCGAGGGTGTCGAGGAAGGTACCGTCATGGAGACCAGCGCCTGCCGGCAGGGATGGTCCGTCTTAGCTGCGGCGGCAGCAATGGGCGCCGATCCGCATGCCGGACCTCGTTGGAGAAGACGCCGCGCGCCACACCATAGCGGATGGCGGTACCCTGGCGCCGCCCACCACGGCATCCAGCCCGAAGGCCGAACGGCAGATGAGTTCCACAGCCGGACATGACCTTGTCGTGGTGCAGGAAGATGATGGCAGCCCCCACCACGTAGACGATGGCCATGAACGGCACGATGAACGGGTGTGCCTTTGAAATGCTCTGGATGCCGCCCAGCACCACGACGGCGGTCAGGACCGTCAGCGCCACCCGGTGATCGGGGATCGACGTGGAAGCTGGCCTGGATGGCCTGGGCCACCGAGTTGGCCTCGCACGAGCTGCCGATGCCGAAGGAAGCCAGCACGCCGAACAGGGCAAACAGCATGGCGCGCGCACTTGATGTTCAGGCCGCGCTCGATGTGAGTACATGGGACCGCCGCTCATCTCACCTTGTCGTTGGTGATGCGGTGCTTTGACGGCCAGCACGGCCTCGCTACTCGGTGGCCATGCCGAAGAAGGCGGTGATCCACATCCAGAAGACGGCGCCGGGGCCGCCGGAGACGATGGCAGTAGCCACGCCGGCAATGTTGCCGGTACCGATGGTGCCGAGGCGCGGTCATCAGCGCCCCGAAGTGGCTGATGTCGCCCTCGTGATCCTCTCTCGTGTTCTCGGGGGCGAGAAGGCCTGCTTCAGCGCCATGGGCAGCATGTGAACCTGCAGGAAGAGCAGGCGAAACGACAGATAGATGGCGGTGCCGCCCAGCAGGATGAGCAGGAGCCCCCAGACGTATCCGCCCAGCCATTCAAGGAAATTCTGCAGTGCCTCCACGGGTTGCGCTCCTGTGTGATGTGTTCTGTGGTGCCTCCTGCCCTGCTCGAGAAACGCCCTGCCCTGAAGAATGATGCAAATCCGCACCGGGGCAAGAGTTTGAGACAATTTTGCCGGGCGCTTGCTGCGGTACGGTGACTGCCCGGATTGGTGATTGCCCTAGGACCCCGGCACGGCGTTGCCCTCGAGCAGGGGCATGCCCCACAACGTCCCCACCAGCAGGATGGCAACCAGAGCACGGTGACAATGAGACGCCGGGAGGGTCCAGCTTCGCTCGGCCCGGCGGTTCATCTGCGGGAAGCACACCATGTGCACGATGATCTGGAGGACACCCAGACCCATGATGATCAGGGCGGTGCTGACCGTGTCCTCGAAGGCGTCGGTCATCACCAGCCCGAAGGGGATGAGGGTGAGGATGACGGCCAGGAGGAAGCCGATGTTGAGGCCCGTCCCGCTGACGCGAGGAAGCTGCCCCAAGGGGTCAGAAGCAGGCGGATGCCGACCTGCCGCCGCAGGGGGGCTGGAATGCCGAGGGGCGCTCATGACAGGGGATCCGATCAGGTGGACGAGGGAGAACACGGCAATCCAGACCACGCCCGGAGTGCCAGAACAGGGTCAGACACCGGATGCGGCGCCAGTTGGCGAGGGATGAGGCCATGCTGGCCGACCTGCCAGCAGGACGGTCAGCCAGACCAGGCCGAAGGCGACATGCAACCCATGGATGCCCACCAGCGCGAAGAACGCGGAGAGGAAGGCACTGCGCTGGGGTGTGGCCCCCATCCCGATCATGTGGTTGAACGCATGGATCTCGACGCCCAGGAAGGTCAGGCCGAACAGGCCGGTCAGGGCCAGCCAGCCCAGGGTGGTGCGCTTCTCGCTGTCCTGCATGGCCACGCGCCATGGCCGCCGGAGAGGACGCGCACAGCAGCAGGGCCGTGCTCAGCGCCACAAGCTTCAGATCGACGATGTCCGCCCCGGAGAAGCCGGTTGCATGGTTCCGCCCCGGGCGGCGTAGGCCGCAAAGAGGCGGGCGAAGAAGAGCAGATCACCGATCAGGAAGAGCCAGAAGCCGAGCATCGTCCCGTTCTCGGGGTAATGCGCTCCGTCAGGTGGAACTGGCGGGTACCGGTTTCAGCCGGTCCCCAGCGGGACAAGTTGCGCTCATGTCAGAGGGGCGGATGCGGATCATGGACGGATGCGGATGCGCGGACGGGAACGGATACTCAGACGTGACGGGTCCAGAAGCCGGGTCCGGCCTGCCTCGGTACGCTCGACACTGGGCTGCCGGGATGGGGAGCACCGCCCATGGCTGAATGCATGGACGATGATGGTCCCCAGCAGCACGATGAAGCTTGCGCCGGCCAACAGCCACATCTGCCAGATCATGCAGAAGCCAAAAGACCGCGCCGAGTGCGGCGATGGTGAAAACCGGCCGCCGTGTTCTTCGGCATGGGGATAGGAATAGACCCGTCGGTGGACCGCACGTAGCCGTTGCGCTTCATGTCCCACCGGGCATCGATCATGCACGACCGGGGTGAACGCAGAGTTGTAGTCCGGCGGCGGCGAGGGCGGTGGACCATTCCAGCGTGCGGGCATCCCGGGGTCGCCCGTCTCGTCGCGCAGCTGGGGCGCCGGATGAAGCTGATGTACCAGCTGGGCGATGAGGACAGGATGCCCACGAGGATCGAGACCTGCACCGCTGGCAGCAATGAGGAACCCGACCTGCAGCGATGGATCGTCGATACTGGCTCGACACGGGGCGGAATGCCGCATGAGGCCCAACATGTAGAGCGGCGAGAAGGCGAGCCCGATGCCGAGAACCCACGCAGAACGAGCCTGCCCCAGAACGGGATGAGCTGATAGCCGAAGGCCTTCAGGGAACCAGTGGGCGATGCCGGCCATCAGGGGCATGGACCGCACCCCAGGGATGACGTGGTGGAAGAAGGCCGTGACGAAGGGGCTGTCGTGCAGTACGGAATCGGCCGGCAGCACGGCCAGCTGTACCCCGCGCCACGGCCCCTGATGGCAACCATGATCGAAAGCGAGCACCCACATCATGGGCACCTCGAAGCGGATGGCGCCCCCGGTACAGGGTGAAGACCCAGTTGAGGACCATGCGCCCGACGGGGATGGCGAGATCAGGTCGAGAGACCAGGAAGGTGTCAGTGTGGGTCCCGGCGCCCGGGGCAGGAGGTGAAGCAGCGACACGGGACGGCGGAGGGTGACGCTGCGGGTGGCCTACCATGGCGGTGTAGCCGAAAAGGCGCTGCCGCTGAGGTGTCGTGATCTCGGAGAAGATGCCAAACGCGGGCAGCATCAGCACGCAGACCTCAGGAAGGACCAGGCCGGATGAGGTTCACGTAGATCATGGCGTTGCCACCCAGATCGTTCGTGAAGAGTGGGTGCCAACGAAGCGGTCCAGCGCCAGCAGGAACAGCGCGGCCATGAACACCGGGAAGATGGCGATGATCAGCGCGTTGGCGCACAGGGCGCTCGGTGAAGCGGCATCTTTCATGAGGGCCCATGCCGGGGCAGCGCATCTTCAGAGGGTGACGATGAGGTTGATGGCCGAGCATGGTCCGCTCCCGGCGATCAGCAGTGCCCACGTGATAGTCCACCCCCGTCCGGGCTGAACTCGATGCCCGAAAGCGGCGGATGGGCAAACTCGCAACTAGGGAGAAAACCCGCCGACAAACAGCGAGGCATCACCAGCACGGCGCCGAAGCCGATCATCCAGAAGCCGAGGTTGCTCCAGGAACGGAAAGGCCGTGCCCGCGCGCCGATCTGCAGCGGCACGAGGTAGTTCATGAAGCCCGTGATGAGCGGCATGTACGAAGACCAGTGATCACGCCGTGGGCCAGCGAGGATCTGATCGTAGTGATGCGGTGACAGGTAGCCCGGGCCGTCGCCGGCGGACAGGGCATGCTGCAGGAGCAGCATCAGCGCCCCGGCAAAGCCGGGCAGCAGCATGACCAGACCCAGCACCACATGCATGAGGCCGATGCGCTTGTGATCCACACTGGTGACCCGAGTTGCGCCAGAAGCGTCCCCACATCCGAAGAAACTCATGCTGGCTCACCAGCGCCGAGGCCGCCGAGGGCGACGGCGATGAAAGATGGCGTTCAGGACCAGCTCGTGGAGGGCATGGCCTCCCGGGTCAGGCGGCCGAGCAGAGCTTTGGCGGTGTCGGATTGCTCGAACATCTCGATCGTTACCAGGTTGCCCGGGCGCCCGGCGGCGACTGGGAGGTCCAGAAAGCATGGGGCCGCCGAAACCGCCGGCGACCAGGCAGAGTACCGCAGTTACGGGGCGGCAGGGGAAGCAGGGACTGCAGGGTACAGCCGGTACAGCGGGCTTCGGCAGAGGCAGCGGGCTGTGGGCCTGCATGTCGGTGGCGTGCATCATCGGCGTGCACAGCGCCTCGGACACGTAGGAGCGAAAGACCGTGATCTCGCCCCGGTGGGCGGGCCGGTTGATGGCCTCGCGGACCACACCATCAACCCGCAGGCGCCCCAGACCGCCCTGCGCGTCGATAGCCATGATCATGTCGGAACACATCCGGTCTTCCTCGACGCAGCGCAGGCGGATGCGCTCGTACAGGTCGGGGGCGACACTGGCGTATTCGCGCACGTTCTCGTTGGCACTGGGCTGGGCCAGCTGGAGGTAAGCGGCGCGGGTGAGCGAGCCTGTGCCGGTGCGACGCGCCTTCTCGACCCAGGCGGTGTAGGCCTGGTCGTCCAGCCCAGGGAGCCTGAACTGCATGCCCGCATAGCCGGCACCGGAATAGAGGCCCGAGCGGCCGACGTAAGTGCCGGGCTGGCTGATGACCGCATCAAGCTGGCTCTCCGTGCCCGGCAGGACGCGAACCATGCTGCCCAGTACGGGGACGTGGAAGGTGTTCATCACCGATGAGGCCGTCAGCCTGAAATGGACGGGACGGCCGACCGGCACGGCCATTTCGTTGACCGTGGCGATGCCTTCCCCGGGATAGATGAAGAGCCACTTCCAGTCGAGCGCCACCACCTGCACGTCCAGCGGCGCGACGCCGGCATGAGCCTCATGGTGCGCGTCGTTCTTCGCCAGTGGGCGGACGGGATCGGGCGTGGAGGTACTGCGGAAGGTGATGAGCGCCAGCACGGGGACGATCGTCAGCGGGACAAGCCACAGCGCGATCTGCGAGCCGAGGGCGGGGTGGACGTCGGCGGCGTGGGTGGCCAGGCATAGCCGGCCCGGTAGCGCCAGGCGAAGAACAGCACCGAGGCCGATGACGGGCACGACGACCAGCAGCATCAGACCCGTGACGAGCAGGAAGAAGTCGTTGTCCTGCTGAGCCACGAGGCCGGACGAATCGGGCGCGACAGGTTGCAGCCGGCGGCGGGCATGTGATGGCCAGCAGGGGCAGCAACGTGGGCAGGCGGTGAGCAGTTTTCATGCCGAAATGGTGTCTGAAGCGCCAGCAGAGGCCCAGGCCCTTCATCGGCACGACTCTGGCCCCCTCCCCACAGGGAGGCAGGCGGATGAAACGACACGGCATGCGACAGCACGGGCTCCTGCCCGGCGACAACGCCCGCAAACGACAGGAACATGCAGCCCGGCAGCAACAGACAACTTCGCATGAAATGCCGGCGAAAAGACCGCCGCCGACGGCTGCGGCGGTGAGGGAATGTATCAGGCCTTCCCCATGCTCCGGCGTGAACCGGATACCATGGCGCAATGATAGCGATTCCACCGGTATCGCTCAAACTGACGCCGACCCTCTCCGGGAAACCGAGGACAAGCCCCCCATGATGATCAACTGCGTCGTCTATGCCGACGGCAAGCGCCAGGCCGACATCGCCATCGACGAACTGCCCCACGTGCTGGCCAGCAGCGAGGGATTCGCCTGGATTGCGCTGAAGGACCCGGTACCGACCGAGATCCTGATGCTGCAGGAGATCCTGGACCTGCCCGAGCTGGCGGTGGAGGACACGCTGCACGGCGGCCAGCGCTCCAAGGTCGAGGAATACGACCGGATGCTGTTCGTCACGATGAAGGTGGCCGAGCAGTATGACGGCGAGATCCATTACGGCGATCTTTACATCTTCGTCAATCCACGCTTCGTGCTCTCCATCCGCAACAACGTCCGGCGCGGTTTCTCGGATGTGCGGGCCCGGGCTGAACGCGAGGTGGAGCTGCTGCAGCAGGGTCCGATCTTCGTGCTGTATGCACTGACCGACGCCGTGGTGGACCGCTTCATCCCCATCGTGGACGACCTGGAGGAACAGCTGGAATCCGTCGAGACCGAGATCTTCCGCGAGCAGCCCACGCGCGAGATGATGCTGCGGCTGCATTCGATGAAGCTGGACGTGACGGAGCTGCGGCACGCGGTTCCGGCCGTGCGCGACGAGCTCTTCCTGCGGCTGTGCACCAGCCGCGATACCCCGGCGAACGGCGGGGGGCTTCAGGACTACTTCCGCGACGTGCACGACCACCTTCAGCGCATCACGCTGTCGCTGGACGGGGTGCGCGACGGCATCCTGATGGCCATGCAGGTGAACATGTCGCTGATCGGCCTGGAGCAGAGCGAGGTGAGCAAGAAGCTGGCGGCCTGGGCGGCCATCTTCGCCATGATGACCACGCTGGCCGGCATCTGGGGCATGAACTTCGAGTTCATGCCCGAGCTGAAGTGGAAGATGGGCTATCCGGTGGCGCTGCTGCTGATGGCGGCCATCGGGCTGATCCTGTATCGCCGCTTCCGCAAGGTCGGCTGGCTGTAAGCGCGAGCCACCATCCTGCATCAGGAATTCGGACAGGCCTAGGCCTGCTCACGGCAACGCCTGGGAGGCAGGCAAGAAAAACGGCCCGCGGCCCTGACGGGCCGACGGGGAAAGATCCGGGAGGATCAGAACGCCGGGATGATGGCGCCCTTGTACTTCTCTTCGATGAACTTCTTGGTCTCGGGCGAGCGCAGCGCCTTCATCAGCTTGGCGATGGCCGGCGACTCGGCGTTGTCCGGACGTGCCGTGACGATGTTGGCGTAGGGGGAATCGGCCCCTTCCAGCAGCAGCGCGTCACGGGTGGGCTGCAGGCCGGCAGCCAGCGCGTAGTTGGTGTTGATCAGCGCGGTCGGCGTCATCCAGCGCGCGCGGCAGGAAGGCAGCGTCCAGTTCGCGGAACTTCAGCTTGTGGGGGTTCTCGGCGGGTCACGCGAGGTGGACAGGATGTTGGTCGGATCCTTCAGCTGATGATGCCGGCCTTCTGCAGCAGCAGCGCGCGACCGCCGTTGGACGGATCGTTGGGCAGCACGACGGTGGCGCCGTCCTGCAGATCGTTCAGGCTCTTGATCTTGCGCGAGTACAGGCCGAAGGGCTCGACGTGCACGGCGGCTTCGGGCACGGGCACGATGTTGGTCTTGTGTTCCTTGTTGAAGGAATCCGGTACGGGCGATGCAGGGAAGAAGTTGGCGTCGACCGCCTTGTCGACCGTGGCCTCGGATGGGCTGCACGTAGTCGTTGAAGACGCGACCCGAAGCTCCACGCCTTCGGCCTTCAGCTTGGGTTTGACGAAGTCCAGCAGCTCGGCGTGCGGAACCGGGGTGGCGGCCACGCTGAGGGTTTCGGCCTGGACGCCGGCAACGGCCAGGGAAAGCTACGGCAACTGCGGTCAAGCGGCGGGCAAAGTTTCTTGATCATCGGGATCCAGTAGGTAGATTGGAGATATGGACGGACCCCATACTGGCATCGTTGTGCGGTTTTGTGCAAGTCTCTTCCATCCTGATGACGGTTTGTTACGTCACATTTCGCATATGATCATGCATCACGTGTACAAATGATTCAGGGCGGATGGACAAGATTCAGGCGATGTCCACTTTCGTGGCCGTGGTGGAAGCCGGCAGCTTCGTGAAGGCGATGTCGGTGCTGGGCATCTCGAAGGCGGCGGTCTCGCGGCATGTGGCCGAGCTGGAGCAGCACCTGGAAACGCGTCTGCTGCAGCGCACCACGCGGCGCCTTTCACTCACGGCCGAGGGCCAGCGCTACTTCGAGCGCTGCAGGAAGTGCTGGCGGCGGTGCAGGAGGCCGAGTCCGAGATCCGCTCGCGCAGCGGCGAGGCCTATGGCCGGCTGCGGATCTGCGTGCCGTACTCGTTCGGCATCTGCATCTGGCGCCGCTGTGGTCCACCTTCCTGTCCGAGAACCCGCAGGTGCAGCTGGACATCGTGCTGTCGGACCGGATGGTGGATCTGGTGGAGGAAGGCTACGACATGGCAGTGCGGATCGGCGTCCTGACCGATTCCGCGCTCATCAGCCGGCGGCTGGCCACCACCCGGCTCATCCTGTGCGCCACCCCCACCTATCTGGAACGGCACGGCACCCCGAAGGTGCTGAAGGATCTGGCCCACCATCAGGCCATTGTCTACAGTTATTCGGCCCGTGCCGGGGAATGGAGCTTCGAGGGCCCGACGGGCGCGAGACGGTTCAGAGCGAAACCCGATTGTTCGCCAACAACGGCGACACCTGCCTGCGTGTGGCGCTGGATCATCAGGGCATCGCACTGCAGCCGGAATTCATGATCCACGAGCACCTGCGGCGGGGCGAGCTGGTGCAGATCCTGCCGCAATACAACACGGGCGAGCGCAACATCTATGCACTCTACCCCACCCGCAAGCTGCTGCCCATCAAGGTGCGCCGGCTGGTGGACTTCACGGCCCGCGCTGGAGCGGCCGGTGTGGCAGCAGTCCGGTGGCGACGAGCCCACGCAGCCTGCGGCCGCCCCTGACGCGCCTCTCTTGCTTTTATGCGGGCCCCGGTCGGCAGCTTGCCCAGCACGTAGGCATCCATCGACGGGAAGTCGTCGTCCACCCGTCCGGATCCAGCCCTTCTTCCGGGCGGCCGGCGCCCAGCGCAGGGCAGACCCAAAGTGCTCCTCGGTGGGATGGGCCCGGGCTGCATCGGGTGCCCGGCGGCGATAGTCGGGATGGCCTCGACATCGCCCGCCTGCAGCTGCTGGCGAATCCAGCCTCTGAACGCATCAACGCAACCGGCATCCCCACCCCCGGCGCGTCCCCTCATGCTGCCGAAGACATCGCGCAGGTTGTGGGTGAGGCTGCCGGAGCCCACCAGCAGTACCCCTTCGGCCGCCAGCGGCGCGGGGTCTGGCCCAGCGCGAAAGCGCCAGCCAGGGTGGCCCGGGACGGCATGGAGATCTGCACCACGGGCACCTTGGCCTCGGGCAGCAGGTGCATGAGGGGCACCCGAGCGCCGTGGTCCAGCCCCTGTTCCGTGTTCAGGCGCACGGGCACCCCGGCACTCGCCGAGGATCTCGGCGGCGGGCGCGCCACTTCCGGTGCGCCGGGCGCCGGATAACGCAGGCGGTAAAGCTCTTCAGGAAAACCGCCGAAGTCATGAATGGTCTCGGGCTGCGGGCCAGCCGTGATCTCGACCTCGAAAATCCGCCGACCAGTGGGGCGACAGCACGAGCACGGCCAGCAGCGGCGGCAGACGGCGTCCCAGCTCGGTCAGCAGCGGCCCTGCCTTGCTGGGACGCACGGCAAACATCGGGGATCCGTGCGAGACGAACAGGCCGGGCAGTAGCGTCCACGGGTACGGGGGCACTTCCGACGTCCGGTGTGCCTCTGGGGTATGGGAAGAAGAGTCCATGGATGTCAGTGGCCGGTCAGCCAGGCAAAGCGCACGAGGAACAGCAGCGCGATGATCCAAGTCAGCGGGTGAACGTCGCGCCAGCGACCCGTGAGGGTCTTGAGCGCCACATAGGAGATGAAGCCGAAGGCCAGACCGTTGGCCACCGGTAGGTGAACGGCATGGCGAGCGTGGTGATGACGGCCGGCACCGTTTCGGTGCTGTCACGCCAGTCCAGATCGGCCAGGTCGCGCACCATCAGGCAGGCCACGAACATCAGCGCGGGGGCGGTGGCATGGGGCGGCACCACGGCAGCCAGCGGCGAGAAGAAGAGCGCGAGCAGGAAGAGTGCGGCCACGGTGAGCGCGGTCAGGCCCGTGCGGCCGCCGGCCTGCACGCCGGCGGCGCTTTCCACGTAGGCGGTGGCACTGGAGTACCCAGCACCGAGCCGGCCACGATGGCCGTACTGTCGGCCATCAGCGCACGGCGCAGGCGACGGTCCTGGTCCGGCGTGGGGGTGCCCACATAAAGACCGGCGCGACGGGCCACACCCATCAGCGTGCCGGTGGCGTCGAACAGCTCGACCAGGAACAGCACCAGCACCACGTTGACGAGACCGCCGGCCAGCGCGCCCTTGATGTCGAGCGCGAGGAACGTGGGCGCGATGGAGCTGGGAATGGACACCACCCCTCGAAGTGGTTGCCGCCCACCAGGGAAGGACAGTGCGCTGACCACGAGAATGCCGATGAGCACCGAGCCCGTCACTTTCAGGTAATCAAGCGCCACGATGAGGAAGAAGCCCAACCAGGCCAGCAGCACGGGAATGGAGTGCATGTCGCCCAGCGTGACCAGGGTCTTGGGCGAAGCCACCACGATACCGGCGTTGCTCAGGCCGATGATGGCCAGGAAGAGCCCGATGCCCGCCGAGGTGCCGGCCCGCAAGGTCTGCGGGATGCCGGTGATGAGCAGCGAGCGCAGCCCCAGCGCGGAGATGAGCAGGAAGAGGCAACCCGACAGGAACACTGGCGCCCAGCGCCGCCTGCCAGCTGTAGCCCATGGAGCCCACCACGGTGTAGGCGAAGTAGGCGTTGAGGCCCATGCCCGGGGCAACCGCGATGGGGTAGTTGGCATAGAGCGCCATGACGATCGTGCCCAGCGCCGCCACCACGCAGGTGGCCACGAACACCGCGTCCTGGGCATGCCGGTGCTGCTCAGGATGGTCGGGTTGACGAACAGGATGTAGGGCCATCGTCAGGAAGGTGGTGACGCCGGCCAGGATCTCGGTCTTGACCGAGGTGCCGTGTTCGTTCAGCGAGGTTCTATCTAGAAGAGTGGGCATGGGGGCTCCATCGCGACGATGGCCTGAACGGCGCATGCCGGCTGGCCCGACGCTGCGGATCGATGACCCGACAACGGTCCCCGGCGCTTGCCGGCAGGGCAGAAGGTAAAGGACAGGAAGGAGGAAGGCGCGGGCCACGCAGTACAGTCCCGCAGCAGCCGGAAAGATAGCCGAAAAAACCACGTTCGTGGCGGCAGGCCCTGGACGCACACAGGCCGGCACAAGGCCGGCCTGACTTGGCGAGCGACCGCTGCATTCACACCCCGATCAGCCGGCTGCCGCCCCGAAGAAGGCGGCCGGCAGGGGCGGCAGCAACGGTCAGCTGTCGATCACTCCGGCTTCGGCACGGCCAGCGGTGTTTCGCGCACCGTGGTCTTGCGACCGTCCCGATGGTCTCGACGCGCTGAGCGCTGCGTCCACCTTGGCCTTGCTGTCGAGCAGCGTGTAGGTGATCTGGAACTCGCGGCTTTCCTTCGGCCCGATGGTGGGCACCAGCTTCAGGTCACGCTGGTACTTGCGGTTGTACGAGAAGCTGGTTCCCGGCTCCAGGCCCGTCACATAGCCCTGCTTCTCGGTGTCGGTGTTCTTCCAGAGCGAGAACGCAGGCAGCTGGTTGACGTTGAAGGCGTGGCTCACGCCCAGCTGGCCGGCGGCGTTGTGCAGCACGGCCAGCGTGTTGCCGTCGGCATCGCCATACGGGAAGACGTTGTAGACAGTCTCGTCATAGCCGCTGGTGGGGCCGCGATAGGTCTGCCAGGTGGCCAGATCCTGCTTGGCATAGTCGTTGAAGGGCGAGACCTCACGCACCGGCGCGGCAAACTTCGCATCCTTTTCCAGCAGCGGGGCACCGAAGTTGCTGTGATAGAGCGCCTGGTATTCCTTCGGATAGTCGCCCTGATTGGTGAGCTTGTCATGCACGGTGAAGGCGGTGGCGCCCGGCACGGTGTTCAGCTCGGTCTCGATCACGTAATCGACCTTCTTGAAGGCCTGCTCGCGCAGCAGCCCCTTCAGGCGGATGGTGTAGGGGGCGGCTTCTCGTCGACGCTCAGCACCACCTTCGAGGCCGGAATGTTGGCGGCCAGGCCATGCAGCGTCAGCAGCGTGCCGTCGGTGTCCTTGCCCGGGTGGCCCACCCATTCATAACCGCAGCGGGTGACCAGCTCGTTGAAGCCCTCCAGCCAGCCCAGGCCATTGCGGCCCGTCAGCTCGATGAAGGACGGGTTGACCACTTCCTTCACGGGGGAATGCCAGCCCAGCCGCACATCACCGGCCACGGCCTGCAGCACGTTCATGCCACGGGTCGGCACGACGGTGATCTTCATGGCGCCGGTGTCGATCTCGACCAGCATGACACCTTCCTGCCGTCCGCCATGCAGCGTCTTCGTGGTGACGGTGAAGGGTGTGGCGCTCTTCACTCCCAGCGACTTGCTGGTGATGGTCTGATTGGCAGGCGCCTTGCCGGCATCCAGCAGGACATGATCCCGGGCAAGGGTGGGGCCGGCGGCCAGCATAGCCCCCACCCCCAGAGCGACGGCAGAGATCTTCATAGAGTTTGACTCCTCGATCGACACAGGAACCGGCCCGAACACGCCAAGCCGGACAGAAACTGTTACTTTAGTTTAATTTTCGTCCTGGTACCGCAGAAAGCCGACCCTACGCCTCGTCTGCCTTTTCTGGCTCGAACCACTGCACGCGGCCATGGCCGGCATCGTCCAGCCAGGCGCGGAACGCCTCGGCCTGTGGCTCGGGCAATTGCAGCTGCACGCTGACATCGGCCGCGTGCGCCACATCCAGCAGCACGCCCTCGCGGGCGGCGAGTTCGCGCCGCAGGGCCCCTTCCAGCTCGTAGCCCACCCGGCAACCCAGCACCACCTGGCGGATGATGGGCACCCGCTCGGCCTGCTGCAGCGCCGTGGCCACCGTGTCGGTGTAGGCCCGAACCAGCCCCCCGGCGCCCAGCTTGATGCCGCCGAAGTAACGCACCACGGTGGCCAGCACGCCTTCCAGCTGCTGGTGACGCAGCACATCGAGCATGGGGCGGCCGGCAGTGCCGCTGGGCTCGCCGTCATCGACCGCGGCCGACTGCCCGCCGGCCAGCAGGGCCCAGCAGACATGGACGGCCCCGGGATGCAGCGCCTTCAGGCGTGCCACTCGGCGTAGGCCTCGGCCCGCCCGCTCACCGGCATCACCCGCCCCGGAAACGGCTTTTCTTGATCAGCAGTTCCGATTCCACCGGCCCGGCCAGCGTCGCCCACTCCATCGTCCCTTCCCCCGGAACCCTGTCCGACAAGTTTACGCATTCATACAAATAGCAACCAACACGCCCCATTCGCAAAAGAACATCCATGCTTTGCCGTCATTGATCGGTCAGGACACGCTACGATTGCCGGATCCATCATCCCTACACTGGACATACCCATGCGCCTTCTGACTCCGCTTGCTCTTGCCCTGTCGATGGCCGGCCTGCTGGCCGGCTGTGCCAGCACCGGCATCGACTCCGATGACCCCCACGCACCGATGCACGAGGGCCACGCGCCCGCCCAGATGTCCGGCGCAACGAGCAGCGCGGAGATGGACGCCGCCCCCGGCAAGTCGGAAACCGTGCGCGGCGACGGCAAGCCTGACTGGGCTGCCGTCTACGAGACGCCTCCCGGCACCCGCTACCGCGAGCAGCAGCTGATCTATGTGGATCGCCGCAGCCTGCGCGAGCACAAGCTGGACAAGCTCACCTACTTCACGGCCACCACCCGCGAGGTGCGGCCCGCCTTCAGCGGCGCCCGCATCCAGGAGCTGGCTGTACTCTGCGAAGGTGCCCCCATCGCGCCCGCCACCTCGCTGCGCGGCGAAGGCAGCGAGAACAGTGACGGCAGCTACCGCATCAAGCGCGCCAAGGATCCCATCAGCTCGCTGTCGCAGTTCTCCACCCAGCGCATTCCCATCGACGCCCGGGTGCCCAGCACCTTCGTGGTGAGGGCCATCTGCATGCTGGGCACCGACCCGCACCGCTGATCCCTTTCCCGAGTGGGGCCCGCACGGCAGAGGACACGCCCTGCCGTGCATCGGCACGTGTCCTGCGGGTGATCCGGAAGCCCCCGACACGCTCTATACTTCCGGCGGCGTCCGGCACGCTCCGTGCCTCGCGCCCGCCCCCGCATTCATGGAGACATCATGCCCAACTCGGCTGCTGAAGCCCCGCTGAACAACCCGTCCCTGTTCCCGCAGGGCACCCACAAGTCGCTGCTCACCGTGGTCGCGGCTGCCCGTCATCTCGTGGGTGGTGTACTCGGTGCTTCCCTACGACATCCCCGCCAACAAGGGTCTGGCCATCCTGCTGTTCGTGGCCATCCTGTGGTTCACCGAGGCCCTGCACATCACCGTCACCGCGCTCATCGTGCCGGTGCTGGCTGCCGTCAGCGGCGTGCCCGGCATGGGAACCAAACAGGCCCTGGCCGGCTTTGCGGACCCCATCATCTACATCTTCTTCGGCGGCTTCGCCCTGGCCACCGCGCTGCACGTCCAGAAGCTCGACCGCAAGATTGCCCTGTGGCTGATCTCGCTGTCGCGCGGCAGCATGCTGGTGTCGGTGCTGGCACTCTTTGCCGTCACCGCCTTCCTGTCGATGTGGATCAGCAACACCGCCACCACGGCCATGATGCTGCCGCTGGCCATGGGCATGATGTCGCACCTGGATCCCGAGAAGGATCGCAAGACCTTCGTCTTCGTGCTGCTGGGCATCGCCTACGCGTCCAGCGTGGGCGGTCTGGGCACGCTGGTGGGTCGCCCCTCGAACGCCATCGCCGCCAAGGCGCTGGGCCTGGACTTCCCGCGGCTGGATGAACTACGGCCTGCCCATGATGCTGGCGCTGATGCCGCTGGTGCTCTTCTCGATGTACGTGGTGCTGCGCCCCGACTTCAGCCGCAAGGTGGATATCGGCGACAGCGAACCGATTCCCTGGAACCTTCCGCGTCTGCTCACGCTGCTGGTGTTCATCGTCACGGCCATTGCCTGGATCCCGGGCGCCCAGATCAAGACCACCTTCGGCATCGACAGCCCCGACACCGTGGTGGCACTGGCCGCTGCCGTCACCGTGGTGGTGCTGGGCCCGGTCACCCTGGCGTGACGTAGCGGCCAACACCGACTGGGGCGTGCTGCTGCTGTTCGGTGGCGGCATCGCGCTCAGCAGCCTGCTCGACAAGTCCGGCGCCTCGCTGGCCTGGGTCAGGCGCTGGCCTCGCAGTTCGTCACCACGCACCCGTTCATCGTCATCCTGGCGGTGTCCGCGTTCATCATCATGCTGACCGAGTTCACCAGCAACACGGCCTCCGCCGCCCTGCTGGTGCCCGTGTTCGCCAGCATCGCCACCCAGCTCAACCTGCCCAAGGAAGCGCTGGTGATGGTGATCGGCATCGGCGCCTCCTGCGCCTTCATGCTGCCGGTGGCCACGCCGCCCAACGCCATCGTGTTCGGCTGGGCCTCATCAACAGCGCGAGATGATGCAGGTGGGCATGCTGCTCAACGTGCTGTGCATCATCCTGGGTCACGCTGTGGGCCTGCTTCTTCCCGGTCTGAGGTCCTGAAGGGCGCCCGGTCGTCCGACCGGCGCCCGAACCGGCGGCAACTAGCGCACGCCGCCGGCCACGACAGACACTCATCAGAAAGCCAAAGGGCTGTTGCAACCGGATTGCAACAGCCCTTTTTCATGGGGTCAGCGACCGGCGAGGGCTCTCACCTCGGGGCCAGACCTGACCTGACTTGGCCTGACTGAACCGCCTGGATGTCCCCGGATGCCCCGGATGCCCCGGGCCCGATGCATGCGCCTGCGCGCCGGGCGGCTCGTCACGCCGCCCCTTGTCCGAAACGCTCAGTGATGACGCGGCCGCGGCACCACGTCCACGACCTCATCATTGTCGTCCTCGTCATCGGCCTCTTCATCGTCGTCGATGCCGGCCAGTGCTGCCTCGGCTTCATCCAGTGCCGTGAAGCTCACCGTGCCCTCTTCCGGACGCGACTCGGCCAGCGCCTCCACCCGCGCCACGAATTCCTGCTGGTCGATGTCCCCATCGATGTACAGCTCGCGCAGCGACCGGTACTCCGGGTCAGCCAGCAGGTCCACGCCCTGCCGCTCCATCTCGGCCTCGGCCTCCAGAAAGGCCTGAAGCTCCTTCAGGTAGCGGGTATCCATGCCACCCGAAGACCGTGCGGTGCGGCTGCGCCCCTTCCCGGCGCCAGACCTGGCCTCCGTGGCCGAATCGGCTTCGTGTGCGTCGTCATCGGCCGGTGCTGCGTCGTTCATGTCGCTCATCTTCGTCATTCCCAGGGTTGTTCCCCATCCAGCAGCACATAGCTCACGTCACGGAAGACGCCCACGCCCCCATTCCTCGATCTCCCTGACGCAGCGACTGGTCGGTAAGCGGATGCTGCTCGGCCCAGGCCGCCGGCAATGCAATCACCCAGCCCGCCTCGGGCCCGCCCGGCAGCGCACGGATGGTGATGGGCGTTTCCCGGCCGTCGCGCCGGCGCTGCAGGATGACGGCCAGCCGCAGACACAGGATCTGCTGCCATTGCGTCATGGTGGGCTCCAGCGCACGCACCTTCTTGAGCCCCGCCGCTCTGGGCCAGCACGAACAGCGACAGCTCCTGCTGCTCCATGGCCGAGAAGCCCGGCAGGTCCGCATTGGCCAGAATGTAGGCCCCGTGCCGATGCGCGTTGTCGTGGGCGATAAAGGAACCGATCTCACGGATGCGGGCCGCCCAGATCAGGCTCTCGGGCTTGCACCCCGACGGGGTGGGTCGTCCGTAGCCCGGCACACCAGCTCCCTGTCCGGAAGAGGCCGCGTCCGACTCGGCCTGCGCCGCGACGGTCTGCCCCGCATCCGGTGCAGCCCCGCCCTGCCGCGAAGCCTTCAGCTCGCGCAGCAGCTGGCAGGCCACCTCGGCCACCTGGCGGCCGTGCTGATCGTCCATCCGGTAGCGTTCCACCAGATGGCTGATGGTGATCTCGCGCTGGTCGGCGCCCAGCTCGCGGCCCAGCAGGTCGTAGAGGATGCCCTCACGCAGGGCCGAGTCGCAGTAGCCCATGGCCTCGATGCCGAACTCGTCGAACACCGACTGCATGGCGGCCAGGCCGCCGGCGATGACCGGCTGCCGGTCGACACGCAGCCCCGGCAGATCGGCCAGCGCATCCACATGGCCAGCTGCCACGCACAGGTCCTCCAGCGCGAGAGCCCTTCGCGGGTGATGGCCGTATGGCCGAGTGGCGTTGACCAGCGCCAGCAGCGCCTAGCCGTGCCCGACGTGCCCACCGCGTACTGCCAGCCCAGCCGCTTGAAGCCGTGCACATGTGCTGCCAGCTGCTCGCCGCAGTGCAGCCGTGCCTTGCGCATGGCCGCCCGGGTGAGCTTACCGCTGCTGAAGAACTGCTGCGTGAGGCCACGCAGCCAATCTGCAACGACTCGCGCCGTCGGGGCTGCTCGTCCACCCCGATGATGCACTCGGTGGACCCGCCGCCGATGTCCACCACCAGCCGCAGCTGATGGTCGAGCGGCAGGCTGTGGGCGGCCCCAGGTAGATGAGGCGTGCTTCCTCACGCCCGGCCACTACCTCGATGGGGCGCCCCAGCACCGCGCTGGCTTCCTTCAGGAAGGAGCCGATGTTGTGCGCCACCCGGAAGGTGTTGGTGGCCACCGCCCGGAAGGCTTCCAGCTCCAGGCCCTCCAGCCGCTCGGCAAAGCGTCCCAGCGCCTGCAGTGCCCGCTGGCGCGCCTCTTCGGACAGCTCGAACTGCCGGTCCAGGCCGGCGCCCAGCCGGACCGCTTCCTTGATCTGGTCGAGGATGCGCAGCTGGGGACCGGCCGAGGACTGGTCGATCTCGGCCAGCAGCAGCCGGAAACTGTTGGAACCAGGTCAACGGCAGCCAGGGGCCGTCGCGGCAGGGAATCGCTCATCAGATCATCTCTTGATTGGATCGATCGGCATTCTGCAACAAAAACGGCTACACAGGACACCCAAGCCCGACATCATCCTGATGTTTCCTGCCCGACGCAACAGACTGAAAAGGCGGCCTCCAGACCACAGCCCGGGTCAGCATCCGCCAAGCCGGCGGGCGGCTGGGCTAAACTGGCGGCAATCCGAGGATCCCGCGTGAACGCACCGCCACTCCCCCTGCCCCCGCCACTGGACCGCGAGCAGGGCATCATCGCCTTCAACCGCCGCGTGCTGGCGCTGGCCGAATCCCCCAACGCCCCGCTGCTGGAACGGCTGCGCTATCACTCATCGTTTCCAGCAACCTCGACGAGCTGTTCGAGATCCGCGTGGCCGAGCTGAAGGAAATCGCCCGAAGCAACACCCCGCTGGCGGCCACGGCACGCGCCAGCATCGCCACGCTGGCCGTCAGCGCGCGCGAGCTGGTCGAACGCCAGTACCAGGTGCTGCGCGGCGACATCCTGCCTGCGCTGGAAGCCGAAGGCGTGAAGGTCTTCTTCCCCGCCCAGTGGGACGACGCCCTGCGCAACTGGGCCTACAGGTCTTCATGAGCGAGATCGAGCCACTGCTCACCCCATTGCCCTGGACCCGGCCCATCCGTTCCCGCGCATCTCCAGCAAGACACTCAACTTCGCCGTGGAGCTGGATGGCCGCGACGCCTTCGGCCGCCGCCCGGGCCTGGCCATCGTGCAGGCGCCGCGCGTGCTGCCCATCGCCTTCAAGGTGCCCCCCGAGGTGGCCGGCGTGCCGCACGGCATCGTGCTGCTGTCGTCCATCATCAAAGGGCTTCATGAGGCGAGCTGTTCCCCGGGCTCACCGTCTGCACGCAGTGTTCGTTCCGCCTCACCCGCAACAGCGACCTGTTCGTGGACGAGGAAGAAATGACCAACCTGCGCAGCGCCCTCAGCGACGAGCTGGGTCAGCGCCCCTGGGGCCATGGCGTGCGGCTGGAAATGACCGCCGACATCAGCCCCGAAGTGGCCGAGCGCCTGCGCGGAATTCGACCTGAACGAAGAGGACTGCTACCGGGTCCACGGTTCGGTCAACCTGGGGCGCTATGCCAAGATCATCGAGCTGGTCGAGCGCCCCGATCTGCTCTTCCCGCCGTTCACCCCCAGCCAGCCCACCGCCCTGCAGAAGGACGACCTGTTCAGCGTGATTGCCGCTGGCGACGTGCTGCTGCACCACCCCTACGAGTCGCTTCAGCCCGGTGAAGGACTTTCCTGCGCAGCGCCGCACGCGACCCGCAGGTCGTGTCCATCAAGCAGACCATCTACCGCACCGGCGCCGACTCGGTGCTGATGGAATCGCTGATGGAAGCGGCCCGCGCCGGCAAGGGAAGTCACCGTCGTGCTGGAGCTGATGGCCCGCTTCGACGAAGAGACCAACATCAACTGGGCCGCCAAGCTGGAAGAAGTTGGCGTGCACGTGGTCTATGGCGTGGTGGGCCACAAGACCCCATGCCAAGCTGGCCCTGGTGCTGCGACGCGAGGCCGAAGGGCTGCGTCGCTATGCCCCACCGGGCACCGGCAACTACCACCCGCGCACGGCGCGCCTGTACGAGGACTTTCGGGCTCTTCACCGCCGACGAGGAGATCTGCGCCGACGTGCACGAGGTCTTTCCGCCGCCTGACCGGTCTGGGCACCGCCGGCGCCTGAAGGCACTGCTGCAGGCACCCTTCCGGCTGCATGGCACGCTGCTGCAGGCCATCCAGCGCGAGACCGAAGCCGCCGGGCGGGCCGCAGGCACGCATCATCGCCAAGATGAATGCTGCTGGAAGAGCGCATCATCGAGGCGCTGTATGAAGCCAGCTGCGCCGGCGTGCAGATCGACCTGATCGTGCGCGGCGTCTGCGCGCTGCGCCCCGGCATCCCGGGTCTCTCCGAGAACATCCGCGTCACCTCGGTGGTGGGACGCTTCCTGGAGCACAGCCGCATCTACTACTTCTGGGCAGACGGCAGGAGAAGCTCTGGCTGGCCTCGGCCGACTGGATGGAACGCAACTTCTTCCGACGCGTCGAGTGGCCTTCCCGCTGAAGGACGCCACCCTCAAAGCGCCGCGTCATCGAGGAAGGACTGCTGAACTACCTGCAGCCCGACACGGCCGCGTGGAAGATGGACAGCAACGGCGACTACCACGTCGGCGGCGAGCTGCTCTCGCCCGAGCATGACGCCCAGCAGCGGCTGCTGCGCAGCTCACCACCCAGGGAAGCTGAAAGGTCTCCGATCGGAGCGCCCATCCCGAAGGGCGTAGTCCCACGGGCACAGGGGCATCCCGGCGGTGTCTCCCTCGACGACCGGGACGGCGGCCCACGTCTCTCATCCAGGTCTTCCCCAGTAAAGGGCCGTCCCGGATATTGGATAGCATAGAAGGCTGCCCCATCATTCGCTGAACGGGCGAACATCCCAGGAGACACCATGAAGCTCAAGGACCCGAGCCTGCTGCAGACCCGCTGTCTGATCGATGGTCAGTGGCTGGATGCCGACAGCGGCAAGACCATCGCCGTCACCAACCCGGCCACCGGCGAGACCATCGCCCACGTGCCCGACATGGGCGCCGCCGAGACCCGCCGCGCCATCGGCGTGGCCGAAGCCGCCCGCACTGCCTGGCAGAAGAAGACCGCCAAGCAGCGCGCCGCCATCCTGCGCCGCTGGTTCGAGCTGATCACCGAGCACACCGACGACCTGGCCGTCATCCTCAGCACCGAACAGGGCAAGCCGCTGGCCGAGGCCCGGGGCGAGATCGCCTACGGCGCCAGCTATTTCGAGTGGTATGCCGAAGAGGCAAGCGCATCTACGGCGACATCATCCCCTCCAGCAACAGCAGCCAGCGCGTGCTGGTGATGAAGCAGCCCATTGGCGTGTGTGCTGCCATCACGCCCTGGAACTTCCCTAACGCGATGATCACCCGCAAGGCGGCGCCAGCCTGGCTGCCGGCTGCACCTTCGTCATCCGTCCGGCCTCGCAGACCCCGCTGTCAGCACTGGCCGTTGGCGAGCTGGCCCAGCGCGCCGGCGTTCCGCCCGGCGTCTTCAACGTGCTCACCGGCAGCTCGCGCGCCATCGGCGGCGAACTCACCGGCAACGACACGGTGAAGAAATTCTCCTTCACCGGCTCCACCGAAGTGGGCCGCCTGCTGCTGGCCCAGTGCGCCGGCACCGTCAGAAGGTGTCGATGGAGCTGGGCGGCAACGCCCTTCATCGTCTTCGACGACGCCGACCTGATGCGGCCGTCACCGGCGCCATCATCTCCAAGTTCCGCAACGCGGGCCAGACCTGCGTCTGCGCCAACCGGCTGTACGTGCAGGCCGGCATCCATGACCGCTTCGTCGAGAAGTTCACCGCCGCCCTGGCCGAACTGAAGGTGGGCAACGGCCTGGACGCCGGCGTCACCTTCGGGCCGCTGATCGACGCAAGCGCCATCGCCAAGGTGCGGAACACATCGCCGACGCCGTGGAAAAAGGCGGCAAGGTGGTGGCCGGCGGCAAGCCCCATGCCCTGGGCGGCCTGTTCTTCGAGCCCACCATCGTCAGCCACGTCACGCAGCAGGCCCGTGTGGCCCGCGAAGAGACCTTCGGTCCGCTGGCCCCCATCTTCCGCTTCGAGACCGAAGAAGAAGTGGTGCGCTGGGCCAACGACACCGAATTCGGTCTGGCCGCCTACTTCTACACCCGCGACCTGGGCCGCAGCATCCGCGTGGCCGAGGCGCTGGACTACGGCATGGTGGCCGTCAACTCCGGCATCCTGTTCAGCGAGGCCGCCCTTCAGCGGCGTCAAGCAGTCCGGCCTGGGCCGTGAGGGTTCAAAGTACGGCATCGAGGACTATGTGGAAGTGAAATACGTGCTGCTGGGCGGCATCGACGGCTGACGCCCCGGCCGCTTCCGGAGGGCAGGCCCCCGGCCGAAGCCTGAAGCATCAGGGATATCCCTAGCCGCCTCGGTTCGCCCCCCTTGCCGAGGCGGCAGAATGAAAGTCGGGCTGGACTGCACGAGTCCGGGCGGCATCCCTGCCCCGAACTCACTCCACCGCCATCATGATCACCCCCACATCCCACCACAACGTCGATGTCGTCGTCCTGGGTGCCGGCATCGTCGGCGTCAGCGCGGCACTGGCCCTGCAGGCGCAGGGCAAGCGGGTCTGCCTGGTGGACCGACAGGAACCCGGCCACGGCACCAGCTTCGGCAACGCCGGACTCATCGACGCGCCAGCCTGGTGCCCTACGCCTTCCCGCGCCAGCCTGCCGAACTGCTGCGCCACGCCAGCAACCGTCACAGCGCGCTGCGCCTGCAATGGGGCGCACTGCCCTGGTACGCCGGCTGGCTGTGGCGCTACTGGCGGGAATCCGCACCTGCCCGGCTGGCACAGGCCACCGAGGACATGCGCCCGCTCATCGAGCTGTGCGTGGCCGAGCACCAGCCGCTCATCAGCGCCGCCAACCTGCACGACATCGTCCGCGACGGCGGCTGGATCGAACTGGTGCGCGGCCAGAAAGCCTTTGCCGAACTGTCGCGTCAGGCGCAGGACGACGCCCGCCGCTGGGGGCTGAACATCGAGGTTCTGCCCGACAACGCCCTGCGCGCCTGCCTGCCCGGCCTGCGCCCGGAAGGCGGCATCACCGGCGGCATCCACTGGCGGGATCCTGGACCGTGCAGTCGCCCGTGCGTCTGGTGGAGGGCTATGCGGGGCTCTTCCGCTCGCGCGGTGGCCAGTTCATCCATGCCGACGCCATGGCGCTGCAGCAGGCCGAGCAGGGCTGGCGGCTGCCGCTGCCCGACAGCACTGAACTGCACGCCAGCGATGTCGTGCTGGCACTGGGCGCCGACACAGCCACGCTGGCCGAACGCTTCGGCTACCGGCTGCCGCTGCGTCCCAAGCGCGGCTACCACCTGCATTTCCGCATCGACGACGCGCACCCGGCCCCGTCCTTCCCCGTCTGCGACCGGGACTCGGGCTTCGTGCTGGCCGAGATGAACGACGGCGTGCGCCTGACCACCGGCGTGGAACTGGCCCTGCCCGACACGCCACCCAACGACAGCCAGGCCCGTCAGGCCACCCGCATCGCCCGTCAGTTCTGGCCCCTGGGCGAGGAAGTGGAAAGCCAGCCCTGGATGGGACGGCGCCCCTGCACGCCCGACATGCGCCCCATCATCGGCCCGGCGCCGCACCATCGCGGCCTGTGGTTCGACGTGGGCCATGCCCACCACGGCCTCACGCTGGGGCCCGTCAGCGGCCGCCTGCTGGCCGAGCTGATGACCGGACAGCAACCGTTCACCGATCCGTCGCCCTATTCGGTGCAGCGCTTCCTCTGAATCATGCCTGCTCCCGCCGGGGATCCTGGCCCGCGACCACCTCCATGCCCCCGGGTCGGGCAGGATGCCCCGGCAGATCCGATCCATATCCCATTGCCACCACCATGAAACAGTTCGACGCCGAACAATGCCGAGCCGCCCTGCCCTTTCGCACGCTGATTCCCGCACTGCGCGAGGCCTTTGCCCAGGGCGCCACCGTGCCGCTGCGCCACACCCACGCCATCGAAAGCCAGGGCGTGCACGGCACCACGCTCATCATGCCTGCCTGGAACGAACAGGGCTTCTTCGGCGTGAAGACCATCAACATCTTCCCGGAGAACGGCGCCCGGGGGCTGCCCGGCCTGCACGCCACCCTACGTGCTGTACAGCGCCACCACCGGCGTGCCGCTGGCCCTCATCGACGGTGATGCCATCACCGCGCGCCGCACCGCCGGCGCCGCTGCGCTGGGCGCCGACTTCCTGGCGCGCAAGGATGCCAGGCGGCTGCTCGTGGTGGGCGCTGGCCGCATCGCGGCACTGCTGCCCGCAGCCATGCGCGCCGTGCGCGACATCGAGCACATCGACATCTGGAACCCCCGTCCGGTGCGCGCTGCCGTGCTGGCCGAAACCCTGCGCAAGCGGGCGTGCCCTAACGTCCACCCCTGGACGGCACCCCGGCATCGCTGGAAGCCGCTGCGCGCCAGGCCGACATCATCAGCTGCGCCACCCTCTCGGAAGAGCCCCTCATCCAGGGCAGCTGGCTGCGCCCCGGCACCCACCTGGACCTGGTGGGCAGCTTCAAGCCCAACATGGTCGAAGCCGCCGCCGACTGCTTCATCGGCAACGAGGGTCTTCGTGGATACCGACGAAGCCCCCACCAAGTCCGGCGACCTGCTCAAGGCCTTCGACACCGGCCGCTTCAGCGCCAGCGACATCCGCGCCGACCTGCAGGCCCTGTGCCGCGGCCATCACCCGGGTCGCAGCAGTGACCAGGCCATCACCGTCTTCAAGGCCGTGGGCAGCGCCCTGGAGACCCTGACCGCCGCCGTGCTGGTCTACAAAGGCCGGCTGAATCCGACCCAGGGGCCTGCCGAGGCCCTGACTGGACCGCATCTCCCGGGCGGCCTTTTGCCCGCCCGGGCTCCCTGCAGGCCAATTCGTTAAAATGGTTTGCTGTCTCTGACATCCCCGGGAAGGTGTGGCCGGAAAGCTCCTGCCGGATGGCTGCCTCCCCGATGCTGCCTTTCGGGCCCCTTTCCGGAACCCATGCCATGAAACTGCACCGCCTTCCCGCCCTGCTGCCGCTGCTTGCCAGCAGTCTTTCTGTCGGCAGCCTGCTCTGGGCTGCCAGCGCCCAGGCTGCCACCGAGCCAGCCAACGATGCCGCTGACGCCCAGAGCCGCTGCAGCGACCTGAAGGAAGTGGAACTGCCCGACGTGGTCATCCAGCGCGTGAAGTGGGTGCAGCGCGGCGGTCTGGCCCAGGACCCCAACTCGGCCTTCACCGGCGCCTCGGGCCAGACGCTGCAGGCCGAGGAGCACTGCGTGGTGCGCGGCGAGATCGAACCCCGCACCGGCGCCGACGGCCGCCACTACGGCACCCAGTTCGAGCTGCGCCTGCCTGCCCGCTGGAACCACAAGTTCCTGTTCCAGGGCGGCGGCGGCACCGACGGCTTCGTGGCCGATGCCCTGGGCCGCATTCCCACCCGGGGCAGCTCGGCCCAGCCGGCGCTGCTGCGCGGCTATGCCGTGGTGAGCATGGACGGTGGCCACCAGGGCCGTGACACCCTCTTCGGCAAGGACCAGCAGGCCCGGCTGGACCTGGCTTACGCCTCCACCGGCAAGGTGGCCACCGCCCGCCAGCTCATCCAGGCCATGTACCACGCGCCCCGAAGCGCAGCTACTTCATGGGCTGCTCCAACGGCGGACGCGAGGCCATGATGGCTGCCATGCGCTACCCGCTGCAGTTCGACGGTGTGGTGGCCGGCAACCCGGGCTTCCGGCTCTCGCGTGCCGCCATCGCCCAGTCATGGGACAACCAGCAGTTCCTGAAGGCCGCCCCCGTCAATGAACAGGGCGAGCGGATCTTTGCCAATGCCCTCACCCGAAGGACATGGATGCCGTGGTGGCCGGCGTGCTGGAACGCTGCGACGCCCTGGACGGCCTGAAGGACGGTCTGGTCAACGCACTGGGAACGCTGCGACTTCAAGCCCCGGATGGTGGAAAAGGACATCGGCAAGGAGAAGGTGGCCCTGCTGGAAGCCGTCTTTGGCGGTGCACGCACCAGCAAGGGCGAGCCCCTCTATGCCAGCTGGCCGTGGGATGCCGGCATCAACAGCGGCAACTGGCGCGGCTGGAAACTGGGTGACTCCCAGACCGCCACCCCAACGCCCGCAACATCGTGCTGGGCGCCATGTCGCTGCCGCACTACTTCGCGACGCCCTACCAGGCCGAATTCGACACCTTCAAGGTGAACTTCGACACCATCCTGCCACTCACCCTGCAGACCGGCGCCATCAACGACGCCGTGGCCACCGACCTGACCACCTTCAAGGCGCGCGGCGGCAAGATGATCATCTTCGAGGCGTCTCCGACCCCGTCTTCTCGGCCAACGACCTGCGTGACTGGTACCGGCAGCTGCAGCACGATACCCCGGGCACGCAGGACTTCGCCCGCCTCTTCATGGTGCCCGGCATGACCCACTGCGGCGAGGGCAACGCCACGGACGACTTCGACCCGCTCACCGCCACGGAGAACTGGGCCGAGAAGGGTGAGGCCCCGGCCAGCATCATCGCCCAGGGCCGCGCCTTCCCCGGCAAGACTCAGCCGCTGTGCCCGTACCCGCAGGTGGCCACCTATCGCGGTGAAGGCGACGAGAACAGCGCAGAAAAGCTTCAGCTGTCAGTAGCATCAGCCCATCCCCGGGGGGCGGACGAAGGCCGGAAGGCCGTGGCGTCGACGCCCCGACTCATTCCCGACATGCCACCCCTACGCAGTGCATGACCATCTGCGCAGTGTGCATGATGGAGGCGCTGACCGCTCATTGCGATTGAGAATCCGCAATGACGGCAGCCCACAGGACGCGCAGCATGGGGCTCCCGCCAACCGATACAGGAGCCCCTCATGAGCAAGATCCTCAACCTGTCCGATGAAATCGCCCTGATCGATTCGCCCGATTTCGAGCTGGGCAGGCTACATCTATCTGGGCGGTGCGGACCGAAGATGGCGCCACCGCCGTGGTCTCGAGTCGCCTACAAAGCCAACTACGCCGCACGCAAGCTGAAGGAAAACCTGCAGACGTCAAGCCCGGCACAAAAGATTGTGCAGTGCTACCTGCGCAAGGTGCGTGTGGGCGAGACACGACTGCGGCAGGATTCCGCTGGATTGCTGACGCACGGATACCGTCACAGCCGCCAGAACCCTGGGCAGGTCAACACACGGGGCCCCGACATGGGTCAAAGCCGTCACCCTTTGCCCAAAAACTCCACCATCAGCGGCAATAGTTCCGCCTTTGACATCATCGCCAGGGGACACCGTGCCCGCAACGACGTGCCGCCGCTAGAATCCCCTGATCCCTTATCCACGAGGACGACGCCATGCACGCCGACGCCAATCCCTTTGCCGCTGCCGAGTTCGCCGACAACCCCGAGCCGCGCTGCCCCTGCCTGCTGCTGCTGGATGTCTCCGGCTCCATGGCGGGCGGCAAGATCGAGGAACTCAACGCCGGCCTGCAGGCCTTCGAGGAAGAGCTGAAGTCCGACAGCCTCAGCGCCAAGCGCGTGGAAGTGGCCATCGTCACCTTCGGACCCGTGCTGGTCGCGCAGGACTTCACCAGCGCCAGCCAGTTCCAGGCCCCCCAGCTGCAGGCAGAGGGCCTCACTCCCGATGGGTCGAGGCCATCGAGAGGCATCGAGCTGCTGCGTCAGCGCAAGGCGCTGTACCGCCAGAGCGGCATCACCTACTACCGTCCGTGGATCTTCCTCATCACCGACGGCGCACCCACCGACAGCTGGCGGCAGGCTGCGCAGGCCATTTCCAATGGCGAAGCACGCAAGGAATTCGCCTTCTATGCCGTGGGCGTGGACGACGCCGACATGGACCAGCTGCGCCAGCTGGCGTGCGCGATCCCCTGAAACTGAAAGGCCTGGCCTTCCGTGAGCTGTTTGCCTGGCTGTCCAGCTCGCTGAGTTCCGTCTCGCGCTCCAACCCCGGCGACGCCGTGCCGCTGGAAAACCCCACCGGCCCGAAAGGCTGGGGCAGCATCGCCTGACCCACTCGGTTGCCCGACCTCCCGCACGCCAGCCCGATGACCATGAAACACTGGTCCTGGATAGCGGCCTCCAGCACAGGGACTTCACACCTGAAGCACAACCTGCCACTGCAGGATGCCCAGGCCTGCGCTATTGTGCCCGTCAACAGCGACAGCCAGACATGCGACGCAGAATGGTTCGTGGCCGTTGCATGTGACGGCGCCGGTAGCGCCAGCCACGGAAGGCAGGGTGCCCTCATCACCTGCCGCACGATTCGCCCGGGCCGCACGCCGCCACCTGGCGACTGCATCGTTGCCCAGCGCATCATCCCTGCAAGAACCCCGGCTGACCGCATCCGCCCTGCCCTCGGCAGAAACCGTGCGGACATGGGCCGACGAAGCACGCCAGCGCATTCAAGCGGCCGCACAAAGACGCGGACTTTCTGCACGCGACTTTGCCTGCACGCTGGTTCTGGCCCTGTCCAACGGACAGGAAACGCTGGTGGCCCATATTGGTGATGGCGGCATCGTGGCACGCCTGGCCGACGGCGGAACCTGGCAGGCGCTTTCCTGGCCGGACCATGGCGAATACGCGTCCACCACGCGCTTTGTCACCGACGAGCCGCCCGCGCCCCTGCGCACGCACATCACGCGGCAGCCCATCGATGCACTGGCACTGTTTTCAGATGGCATAGAACGCATGGTGCTGGACATGGCCACGCAGACCCCGTTTGCGCGGTTCTTCTCACCATGGCCGCCCGCTGCCGAAAGAGGCCGGGCAGGCAGCACACCTGTCCGGCCAGCTGAAAGCCTACCTGGACAGCGAAGCCGTCAACAGCCGCACGGACGATGACAAGACGCTGGTCATGGCCGTACTGCACTCCGAACCATCCGCCCAACTCAAAACATAAGCCACCAAACAAGACAGACACCATCACGAAGCCACCTTGCTGAAAGCCCCGGGCCCTGAGACACTGCCAGATGCTCTTTCCCGGCACAGAACACCCACCCCATCCCAGAGACACCCACCGCCCGCGACCTCCCGTGCCGATCGCGAGAAAGACCCTGCCTACGGCCTGAAACTGCGTCTGGGCAGTGGGCGTCGACTGAAGCTGGGCGAACGGCTGGGCCGCGGCGGTGAAGGCAGCGTCTACGCTGCCGCCAACCGACGCAACCACGCGGTAAAACTCTACAAGACGCCTGACAAGCCGCAACTGGCCAGCAAGATTGCTGCCATGGTGGATGCCGGCCTGGCCAGGCAGTCGCCCTTTGCAGCCTTTCCGTGGACGTGGTGCACCGGCGAGCAGCGCATTCGCCGGCTTTTCTGATGAAAGCCGTGCGCGACCGGCGCCCTCTGCATGACCTGTACGCCCCCGGCGCGCGCAAGCAGCATTTTCCGGACATCGACTATCGCTTTCTGGCGCGCACTGCCACCAACATTGCGCGTGCTGTCGCCTCCATCCACCACACCGGCTGCGTCATCGGTGACATCAACCCCTCCGGCATGCTGGTGGCAGACGATGCCACTGTCGCCCTGGTGGATGCCGACAGCTTTGCAGTTCAGCCATGGCGGACAGCAGTTCCTGTGCGCCGTGGGTGTGCCGGACTACACCCACCCGAACTGCAGGGCCACTCGCTTTCACGGCGTGGTACGCACGCAGCGCTACGACGCCTTTCGGCCTGGCCGTCATCCTCTCCAGGTGCTGGTGATGGGGCGCCACCTTTGACGGCGTCCCCGACACCTGGCGAAGCCCGCCCATGGGCGAGCGCATCCGAAACGCCTCTACCCGCACATCCCGGAACGCCCACCGGCGCAGCCCCACCGGCCTGCCCGCCCTGACGGGTTTTCAGGGCACACTGGCCGACCTGTTTGCCGCGCGCTTCACCGCCCAGGGCAACAGCCCCACGCCCGACGCCCTGCAGTGGGTGACGGCGCTGGAACACTTCGAGAAAACCTGCGCCGCTGCCGCGCAGATCGTCGCCACCACTACCCCCGCAGATCCACCTCCTGCCCCTGGTGCCAGATGGAAGACGACTGGGCAACCAACTGTGTCCCGCGTCCCGGGCGAAGCCAGCCGCATCACCCCGACAGCGCCAAACCGCCCTGCACCCGCCAACCTGGCTCCAGCGACGCTTCGGAGCAAACGCCCCGGCGCTTCATCATGGGGCCTGGCGATCACCGCCGCCGTGGCGCTGGGCCTCTACCACCTGGGCGCCAGCTACCCAGCCAGCCCTGTCACCACCAGCTGCTGGCCAACCCGGGCCAAACAGCACCTCCCACCTGGGTGACCGGCACCACGAAACTGCAGCCCACCACGGGACGCAGCAGCGCCAGCACGAGCCAGCACTGGGTCCGACAGCGCCAGGAAGCCCTGCCGGACCTGTCCACGACCGGCAGAGTGGATCAAGGGACTCTGGCAGATCAGAGACCCCGGACGACAGCCAGCCCCCGCGCACCGCAACACGCAAGCAGCAGGACAAAGACCGATGAACCGCCCCCGCCCACCACAGGGTACCGCACTGACCATCACCGACAAAGGTCACGGAAATGCAGCGCGTGCTGCGCCGCCGAGGCACGTCCCCTGGATGGCGGCTTCGACGCCGCCACCCGACGCTACGCCGCCGACTACCTGACCAGCATCAGCGGCGAACCCACGCCGGAGAACCTGAGTGTGCAGGGAGTTTTGTTGAGGTTTGAGGGTGGTGGGTCGCTCTCATGCTCTCGCTATTGGGTTTCCTGGAAGGGATGCGTAGCAGGTTTGGGGCTCATGAGCCATGGCAGGAGCACGCCTCGACTCCCTACTTTCTACAGGTCATCCCCGCATGCGCAGAGCAACACTCGGACATCTGCTGCCGGCGCCCCGTGAACTCGGTTCATCCCCGCATGCGCGAGCGCCCAGCCACCACAAGCGTGTCCTTGGCGCTGGTTATATCTTTGACGAGGTTGGGAGGAACCAAGCGGGGTGGAGGCTCAAAGCTCTGGCAGCCGCCCTCGAAATGCCCAGGCAGACACTTGCCCGTGAGCATGCAGGAGCCATGAAGAAGACGAACAGGGCTGGAAGCTCGTGCCGCTGAGCCAGGCCAGGGTTCTTCAGCAAAGCGGGCACGCAGAAGAAAATGAGAGGTCCGGCTTTCTGGCACATGCCGCGACGATGCAGACGTGGAATGGCAGCAGGTGATACGCGTCTCCCTCCTTGTCCTGAGAAGAGCTTTACCCAGTAGGAAAAGTACGGAGTTCAGCCATTTCCGAGCCCTTTTCACTTGGCGCATATGAGACAGCCCCTTCTGCTCAGCCCCCTCCTCAACGACTCTGCCTCGGATGCCTTGTCTCCTGCAATGGCTGCCAGGTGTTCAACTCCCACCAGCTGGACGAGAGAAATCTATATTCGGAGGTGCGATGGACGCTGCCACTACGATACGAAACGCAATATTGTAGCGATACTGGCTGCACGGATGACTGCTATTTTATCCCGACAAAGCGGTTTCTTGCCTCTCCGACGGGCCGGTCGATTTCAAGGTCGTGCCATGGCAGGTCCCTTCTTGCGGCAGCTCACCACCCGACACCCCTGTCCGCCACAAACTGCCCCCTCAAACCCGCAACTCCTTCTGCGTCAATCCACCTCGGGTGACAGCCACTCCGCCATCCGGCTGCTGCTCGCACTTCATCCAGTACCTTCTGACGCAGCTTCGGCGTCAGCGCGAATTTCCGGCAACAGAGCAGCAGCATGCGGTGTTGGTGATGCGTCCTCTTCAAGCCACACCTTGGATTCTCGGTCCTTGTCAGGAAGGGGTTGATGTCGAATCACTGGTGAGACGCCATATTGCCGTTCGTGGCATGCGGAAGCCATGGTTCTGCGGGTGGTCATCCACGTTGATGATGAAACGGGTTGAAGATAAGGCGATCGCCACAATTGCTGCAGAGTCGGCGGTGGGGTCGAGTGCGTGGCGGCGAATGACTTCGGCGATTTCAGATAAGCTTCTTTCATCATCCGCAGGGCCTGCAGCATGGCGGCGGCCGACTGGTGAGAATGCGCCACCATCCGGCTGTCTGTCGAAGCGGTAGATGAGGGCAGAGGAATGTCTGCCAGCTGCGACTCTCGATTCGGCGGCTTTGGATAGCCTGCACGTTGGGCGGTTTCCGAGGCCACGCTTCGCCACGTGTGACGCCTCGGTGTCACCGATGCTGGAAAACTGCCGATGGCGGGCGACCGTTCTCGTCACGGGGTGCATTTTGGGGCGCATGCCGCGCGGAGGTGCCCCTGCCCTGCAGAGTGGCGCAGGTCTTCGTCGAGTCTCGTCTCCGCGCTCAGTGGCAGTGGCTGGCCCGGAAGGCGCGCTCCAGGGCGATGATGCGGCGTGGTCCGGCAGCCGAGGCTCAGCGGAACAGTGCCACTGGCCATCCGCACCTTTCAGCCTCAGCGCACCAGCAGGCGCTGTCGTCCCGACCAGCAGATGAGTCCGGTTCGGTCCAGTGCGCCCGGTCGGGTCTTTCTGGCGGCGCGGCATGGTCGCGCATGAGCTCTTCTTCCCCAGGCATCCGGTGCCGTATCGGCCAGCGCGCCATGAAGGGCGAGTCATGCGCAGTGGCGGCCTGTGTGAGCTGGTGGCCGGATGTCCACTGCAGGTCGGCTGAAACATTGAAGCCATCCGGGCTCGCCAGCCAGCTGGCGTCGTAGGCAAAGCGCCGTGCTTTCGCGTCTTCCTGGCGGGTGTAGATGAGCGATCCGATGGAGTTGCCTGCCACGCACACCTGCACGTGCTGGCGAGGGTGTTCGATGGTGCAGCCATCGCAACCCTCCCGACACGTTCGCGGGCATCCCGTACCCGCTTGAGCGCTGCTCATCCATCAACCAACAGGCCAATGTCATCGTTGGCGGTGTCCGCGAGGTTTTCGAGGCCTTCAGGTCACCCGGGATCATCATCGCCCGGGCAATGAGTGGATGGGGATACGGTCGCCTTACCGATGCGGCGCACGGTGGAGACAGATGCCCCCATGCGCTGTGCCGCCAGAGTCCTGCGGAGATGCGGCGGCGGCGGCAAGGGCCGGCGACAGGTCGTGAGCAGCTTGCGAACGGCGCGCTCGACCGGGAAGAGGGCATGAAGTCTGACATGAATTAACAGCCTGCTGGAATGCTTATACAGCCAATATGTCCATTCAGGACGTTAAGTTCAATAACCAGCAGACTGACGCCTGACATGGGCACCTCACGCGGGGTTACTGCTTTTAGCCTCCAATCAGGAATGCTTATAGCTATGTAGATCTTACGCAGAGATCTTTAATTGCATGAGCCTCAGATAGAGCAGCAAGGCTCGCATCAGGCCTCACCTCACGATACCCCGGACGAGACAGGCTGGTCCCGGCAGACGCCCACCACCGCCAGCCCCTGCTGCCCGTTGCTTTGCGCTTCTCCAGGCGCCCTCCCGCGGTGCTGCAGCGGCCCTTCCGTGCTATGTTCCCTGTCACCCGGCCCGTTCACGGCCGCGAGGATGGATCCGGGCGGCGGCGAGGCACCGAAAGCGGTTTCCTGGCCTGTTCCTCACTTCGCAGAAAGCACCGCCACACCTCACCCCCGACCACCGGTCCACTCCCTCGACCCGCAACCCACCCACCGGGTCCGCGCATCGGCATACCCACGGACATGAGGAGCCAGCCGTCTGCGGCGATGGGGCCGGATGCGTTGCGGGTAGCGCAGCTGCCAGCAGCGCTGCGGGCGCTGAGTGGATGTGGTGGATACCGCGCAATCTGGCGGGGCCGGTGAGATCCGCGCGGCGGGCGTGATCCCGAAGGCGGCGGGCTGCGCAATCTGCCGGAGGCGGTTTTCTGGACGCAGGCGGTGCACGATGCGGTGCTGGCGCGGCTGCAGGAAGCGCACGCCGATCATGCTGGGCGGTGATCATCATCTGGCGGCGGGTTCGCTCGAGTGCGGTGGCGCGGCATTGCCGCGCGCGATCAGGGCGAAAAGCTGCGGGTGCTGTGGCTGGATGCGCATTCGGACTGCAATACGCCGGATGTTTCTCCCAGTGTATGTTACTGGGATTCGGTGGCCAATCTGCTGGGTCTGGGGCCGCAGCCGCTGATCGGGCTTTCAGGGGCAGACGCCGGCGCTGTCAGCGGGACATTTCTGTCAGGTGGGGCTGCGCTCGGTGGATGAGCACGAAGCGGATGATCCGTCAGCTGGGGGCTGCGGGCGTTCGACATGCGATGCGATCGATGAGCTGGGGATGCGCGGTGATGCACCGTGCGCTGGCGGATGTGGATGCGGACACGCACTGCGTGAAACTTCGATTGGATTTTCTGGATCCGGAGGTGCGCCGGGGACGGGGACGGCGGTGCGTGGAGGCCGACGTACCGCGAGCGCAACTGTGCATGGAATGATTGCGGACACGGGCCGGCTGGCGTCGCTGGATATCGTGGTGAGGCTGAATCCGGCGCTGGATATCCGCAATCAGACAGCGGAGCTGGTGGTGGATCTGGTGGAAACCTGTTTGGCAGAGACGCTGATCAACCGCTGACCAGGTTGTCGAGCAGGCATCCGTCGGGCGCTGCATCGGCGCCGGTCAGGACAGCGCTTAACTGGTGCCTCTTTTCTTCCTGCAGGCTGGAGTATTTGGCGATGGAGCTGTTCGCGGCTCTCGTTGAGATCGAAATTGATGGGATGCCTCGACGGGGCAGATCTGGGCGCACTGAGGGTTCATCAAGTGGCCGACGCATTCTGTGCAGCGGTTGGGGTCGATGATGTAGTACTCGGGCCCCATGGAGATGGCTTCGTTGAGGGCATTCGGGTTCATAGCGGTCGCAGTTGATGCACTCGTCGGTGATGATGAGGCCATGTCGCAGCTCTCCTTGCGCAGTTCCTGCTGGCGGCTTGAGGGTAATGACTTTCCTGCAGGGGCGGCAAGCGCCACAGGGTTGACAGAAAGGCGCGCGTCGCCGCCCATGGCGTGTTCCGCACGCGAGTTCCGGTGATGGACTGGTAGCGGTCGTCAGATGATGAGAGTGGGTGTCGATGGTGGGGCTGCAGGATGCGGTTGAGACGTGGCCGTGCGGCGCTCGTAGTCGAAGTCGCTGGCGTCGCATAGCCGCGCACGATGAGGTTAGCGCCGATGTCGCGGGCGAGTGGTGACAAAGCCCGAAGAAGGACATGACGACGCGCGTTGGGCAGCCCACCGAGGATGGCCTTGGCCATGTCGACGCGTTCGGCCATGGTGAACTTAGGGTGTTGGTGCGGCTGTCGGAGATGGCGACGACGACGGATTCGTGATGGGCGCGACGCGGTTCCACGACGTCTGGTGCCGGGTCAGCGGTCGAGAAAGGTTTCCAGGGTAGACGACGAGGACATGGTTTCGAGATAAGCAGCTGATGATGGACCTGCTCCGGCCTTGCCGCAGCGCGGATGACAGCGAGGCTGGCGCAGCCCTGCTGGGCCAGCCAGTCGTCGGTGATGGCGTGATCGGCCTCGACGTCGACAAGGCCGTGAGGCGCCAGCCAGGGCAGGACGGCGGGCAGGATGCGACGGCAGCCAGCCGGCCGGAAGGAGGTCGGCAGGATCCGATCCTGCGGCATGGGCGGGCGCTGGGTCAAAGCGCGGGCGGCGTCGGCGCGGACGACCTCGAGTGCAGCCCCCTGCCGAGCTGCTGGACGCTGGCATTGGAGGCCACGGGCGATGGCGACTCGTTCGACCATCAGAACGCGGGCGGCGCGCGAGGCGGCCTCAGAGGCGGGCTGGGCGGCGAGATCCGAGGCAATGCCGGCGGAAGATCTGGCCCAGCCAGTTGAACGCTCTCGCGCACGCGAGTCAGTGGGCCGCAGGCCAGCGTCGGGCACGGGCGGCAGGCGGCGCTTTCGATTGGCCGCCGATGATGCGGGAGTACGGGAGGACATGGAGGGGTACCTCGGAGGGAAGCCGTTGGTTGCGGCTACTGCATGGGCCCGCACCATCACTGGGTGCCCGATATCCGGCGATGGCTGGCAGGTGCGGACGGGCTCTAGAGGTGCATGCGACCCACTGCAGCAGACTCCTTACAGGACCGCACAGCGGTTTTTCCGTCGCAAGAAAGAAAGATGCAGCGCAGCCGGGCCGCTGCGGCCGAGTTTGCGGCCAATGAAGGCTGCTGCCGGAAGCCTGACGAGGAATCGGCAAGGCGGTGAGCCAGCGGGCGGCACAGGCCCCGAAGCGCTGCAGCCGCGGGACGTTGCCCAGCCACAGCCCGAGGCCGGACGGGCTGTGGCGGCGGAAACATCTGGCGTTGGTACTGCCGGGGATGTCACCGTTGCGGAGCCAGCAGCGGCACCCGCCGAGTTTCTTCGGCCTTGCCGCAAGCAGGTCGAAATGCCATGCTGCCGACGCCGAGGCGGGCGCCGCTGGCGAGTGTGTGCCATCGGCCGAGGTCTCCAGCACCACGGCCGCAGAGCACGCCAGTCGAGCAGCCCCTGCTCTGGAAGGAAACGGTTGCCGCGAAGCCGCTGCCCAGTCGAGGCCGTAGCACCGGTACCAGCCAGGCCC